>ERZ1023297.7-NODE-7-length-242050-cov-256.403335_pt1 | contig 242050 bp, 238 predicted proteins | sample MGYA00380471_ERZ1023297 | MGnify/ENA primary metagenome ERZ1023297 (study PRJEB33173, sample SAMEA4830332) | metagenome | study: EMG produced TPA metagenomics assembly of the PRJEB25223 data set...
ACGACGCACTTGGAAACTTAAAAAACTTCACAACAGTGCGTCGTTGTGTGCGGTGAATTATAGGGATTTTCAAATCCCTTGCAAGTACTTTTTACAAAAAATTATTTGAATGAACAAATTTTATTCATCATCTAATTTTCTATAGCCTTTTAAGCCATTTTTTCTCAAAACTTCGTTTAATTTCTTCAATAAACGCTCTTTTTCAGCTTGACTTAACATCTGACTATTTTTATTTTGCAAAGCACATACTAATTTCCAATAAAAATCAAGCGTAGCACCACTGCCACTTTTCTTTAATTCCACCAATGCATTTTCTGCGCCAATCTCTCTTAGCATCGCAACATTTGTAATACCAACTTTTATTAAAGCTCTTTCATGTTTAATCGTTAAATTGGGTAAATCCTTTAATCGATTCAATTTTCTTAACGTACATTCTAGCTTCCGCTCAAGAATCTGCTTAATAGAAAGAATAATCAATTTTCTACACAATCTATTACTACGTAAAATCTGATCAGAAAGTGCATAATATTGTGAAAGCACAAACCGTTTATTCAATTCATTCGTTGTAAAAGGTTCACAACCTAATTTAGTTAATTGAATTGCGAGAACACCCTCACCGCGTAAATAAAGTTTTTTATTTTGCCAAATAGCAAACATTGTCTCTTCCTTGTGAAACAAACCGTAACCAGTAAAAAGATTTTTAAAGGAAACATTTCCTACTAACTGATCTAACAAGGAGCAAACGCTATCTATATGCTCATCCTTTATATTCATATTAAACCTCCAATGAATAATTATTTTAAAAGAGTCAGTAGAAGTACTTCTGATTTCATTTATATCATGAAATTTTTACTACACCTAAATATAAATCTCAGATTTGTGAGCCAGATCGTAAATTTAAAATTTATTTTTATCTAAACGATTGGTTTATATATAAATATACTATATTTAAAACTTTTTCTGAGATTATTATTGTATATAATTTAATCTAATTCTTCTGTTAAAAACTTTTATTTTAAGCCTTCCCCATCCTCTTTACTGAAATGTGTATCTCATATTTTTTTATTAATATAAACATTTTTCTTGACCTGTACATCAATACAGATATAATTACAAAAAATTTGAACATTCAAACAGGATTTTAATTATGGCAACTCAAGAAGAAAAACAAAAAGCCCTAGCGGCTGCACTAGGGCAAATCGAAAAACAATTTGGTAAAGGCTCAATTATGAAATTAGGCGATACCAAAACGTTAGACGTGGAATCTATTTCTACTGGATCACTTGGCTTAGATGTTGCACTAGGAATTGGTGGTTTACCTATGGGACGAATTGTAGAAATTTTCGGGCCTGAATCATCGGGTAAAACAACATTAACTCTTTCCGTCATTGCTCAAGCACAAAAAGCAGGAAAAACCTGTGCATTTATTGATGCAGAACACGCACTTGATCCTATTTATGCAGCAAAACTTGGTGTAGATGTAAAAGAACTTTTTGTTTCTCAACCAGATAATGGGGAACAGGCACTTGAAATCTGTGATGCATTAGTTCGCTCAGGCGCAATTGATGTTATTATTGTGGACTCCGTTGCCGCACTGACGCCAAAAGCTGAAATTGAAGGGGATATGGGCGATTCTCATATGGGTCTGCAAGCACGTTTAATGTCTCAAGCTTTGCGTAAACTCACAGGTCAAATTAAAAATGCAAACTGTCTAGTTGTGTTTATTAACCAAATCCGTATGAAAATAGGCGTGATGTTTGGCAATCCTGAAACCACCACAGGCGGTAATGCATTAAAATTCTATTCTTCTGTTCGCTTAGATATTCGCCGTACAGGTTCTGTAAAAGATGGCGAAAATATTATTGGAAATGAAACCCGCGTAAAAGTAGTGAAAAACAAATTAGCGGCACCATTCCGCCAAGTGGATTTCCAAATTCTCTATGGAGAAGGCATTTCAAAAGCAGGAGAATTATTAGAACTTGGGGTAAAACACAAACTTGTAGAAAAATCAGGCGCCTGGTATTCCTACAATGGTGAAAAAATTGGTCAAGGAAAGGCTAATTCAATGAAATGGCTTAACGAAAATATAGAGAAATCAGATGAATTAGAAGCTCATTTACGTGCTGAATTAGTGGCTAATCCAGAACAAGCCTTAATGGCGGATATTGAACAATCTGAAAATAATACTGAATCAGAAAGTGATTTTGAATAAAGAAAATTACAAATGCCAAAAGTGCGGTTAAAAATGACCGCACTTTATATCGATTCAATAAAATGAAGGAATAAATCCTTGTCATCTCTTGCTTTTAATTACATAGTTAATCTTCTTTCCCGCAGAGAATATAGTGAATTCGAGCTCCGCAATAAAATGCAGGAAAAGAACTTTTCGGAAGAAGAAATTGATGAAGCTTTATCTCGATGCCAAGCAAAAAATTGGCAAAGTGATCGTCGTTTTTCAGAAAATTATCTAAATTCACGCGCGCAAAAAGGTTATGGTGTAGGAAGAATTCGACAAGAATTACGCCAATTAAAAGGTGTGTCTTCTGATATTATTGATGAAGTTTTAATGGAATCAGAAATTGATTGGTATGAAATGGCTGAGAACTTGTTACGTAAAAAATTCCCAAATTATAACGAACAGCAAACGCCTAAAATGAAACAAAAAATTTGGCAATATATGCTATCACACGGATTTCGTAGCGATGAATTTGCTGATTTAATTGGGCAAAACCAAAGTGAATGGGATTAAGATAAAAGTTGAGAACAAATTTTATATATCCAAATGCCTAACACAGTCATAGCTAAACATCCGAATAAATGCATCATTAATACACAAAATCCATTTAACCACTTGTCATTAAAAAATAATTCCACAACTTCGGAAGAAAAAGACGAAAATGTGGTTAGCGATCCTAAAAAACCCGTAATTAAAAATAACCGCCATTCAGAACTAATTTGTGGAAATTGCCAAAAAAGCCCAAGTAATACACCAATAATTAAACAACCAAGCAAATTAGCGATTAAAGTCCCAAAAGCAAATGAGGAAAATAAAGGATTAAATAACAATCCTATAGCCCAACGCAATGACGCGCCTAATATTGCACCATAACTTATGAATAATAATGCCTGCATTAATAATCTAATCCAAATAGGGTTCGCAAATAACGAGCGACTGATTCTTCTTTATTTGAGCCAATAACTTCTAACTCTGGACAAGCCATTTTTAAACGAATATCAGCATCTTTCATAATGCAACCTTTTCCAGCCCAAGAAAGCATTTCTACATCATTCATTCCATCACCAAAAGCAATACAGTCTTTTAACTGATACTCGCGTGATTCGAGTAAATGTTTTAATGCATCCCCTTTTGAAACATTCTTATTCATTACTTCCAAACAAGCTAATGCTGAATAAACAATTGTCGTTACGTCACCAAACTTATCTCGTAAATAAGTTTCTACTTCAACTAAATCCTCTGGCGTTTTACCAATAAAAAAGACTTTTTCTGTCCCACGTCCATGATGTTTAGAGAAATCGACAACGTTATAATCGAATCCAGATTCTTTATGGAACTGACGCATTGCAGGAATATCTTTATTAGTAAACCAACCTTCATCTTGATAGCTATTCATGCATACTTTGGAAGTATCAAATGGCGTTTTGTAAAGCTCAAGAACTAATTCTTCAGGCAAACTATTGCTATAAAGCAAATTACCCTGTAAATCCCGTACACGAGCACCGTTTGATGTAATCATAACCGCACGTTCCGCACCAATTTTTCCAAGAATGGATGACACATCGGTATGGTTACGCCCCGTTGCCAAAATAATATCTACGCCTTTTTGCTCTAATGCTCTCAGCGTATCAATGGTAAGATCACCGACTAAATGTTCAGGTGTTAAAAGTGTGCCATCTAAATCAGACACCATTGCTCGAAAAGGTAAATTCATAAAAACCTCAAAAAATAAACTATGTTTATCATATCACTAAATATACAAATGGTACTTGCTGAAGATCAATGTATTAAAAACCACAATAAAAATAACCGCACTTTTATTAAGTATAGATAGACACATTCCTCTTCATCAAAAATAAACTAAAACATATTTTCGTTTAAATTCATCTACTATTAGAAATCAAACAAACAACAATAAAGAGTTAGATTATTTTTATTAAATTCTAATAATACTAAAAATCTCGCAATAAAATTCTACATACTGGCATTACCAGTTGAAAAACGACAACAAATTTCATTTTACCTCTCTTATAATGCAACTGTTCGAACAACAAGCAGTATCTCGAATGATGTATGTTTATTCCCCAATGTATAGTCAAAACACAAGGAGATTATTATGGCTTTCAATATGAAAAATAGACATTTACTTAGTCTTGTTCATCACACAGAACGTGAAATTAAATATCTCTTAGATCTCTCCCGAGATTTGAAACGAGCCAAATATACAGGCATAGAACAACAAAAATTAAAAGGCAAAAATATCGCGCTCATCTTTGAAAAAACCTCCACCCGCACACGCTGTGCATTTGAAGTCGCCGCTTATGATCAAGGCGCACAAGTCACCTACATCGACCCTAATTCCTCTCAAATTGGCCACAAAGAAAGTATGAAAGATACCGCCCGCGTATTAGGCAGAATGTATGATGGCATTGAATATCGTGGCTTTAAACAAAGTATCGTTCAAGAACTGGCTGATTATGCTGGAGTGCCAGTATTCAATGGTTTAACCGATGAATTCCACCCAACACAAATGCTTGCCGACGTACTTACCATGATTGAACATTGTGACAAACCATTAAGTGAAATTAGCTATGTATATATTGGGGATGCTCGCAATAACATGGGTAATTCACTTTTATTAATTGGTGCAAAATTAGGTATGGATGTTCGTATTTGTGGACCTAAAGCATTATTACCAGAAGCAAATCTTGTGGAAATGTGCGAAAAATTTGCGAAAGAAAGTGGAGCTCGTATTACTGTAACTGAAGATATCGACAAAGCGGTGAAAGGCGTAGATTTTATCCATACTGATGTGTGGGTTTCAATGGGTGAACCATTAGAAACTTGGGGCGAACGCATTAAATTATTACTTCCTTATCAAGTCACACCTGAATTAATGAAACGCACTGGTAATCCAAAAGTGAAATTTATGCACTGCTTGCCAGCCTTCCATAACAGCGAAACCAAAGTTGGTCGTCAAATTGCTGAAAAATATCCTGAATTAGCTAATGGTATTGAAGTAACTGAAGAGGTATTTGAATCGCCAATGAACATTGCATTTGAACAAGCAGAAAACCGTATGCACACAATTAAAGCGGTAATGGTAGCAAGTTTGGCTTAAGATTTATATAAAATAGCTTTATTTCTAATTCTAAAAATTTAATAACTTTATTATTTTTTTGTTTTGGTTTTGTATTTTTTATGTAAAATTTAAAATTGTTTTTGACTAAGATCACATTTTTTAAAAAATATTATTGACATAATCCTTAAATGTGCTGAGAATATACCCAAGAGAGGTTACTTTAGATAGAAAGAGGGATTTTTCTATGCTATTTCGTACATATATACACAGATATGTCCATACAAAGGCATTAAGACTTTTACGGTTTAATCCTATTAAAGGTCGTTCTTTAATGGCTCATATTCGTCGCACTCGTCATATTATGATGCCATCCTATCGTTCTTGTTTCTCATACTCTTTATTTGCTTCTCAAAACAAACCATCCAACACGGCTCTCTAAACAGAGTTGTTCTCTCTGTTTAGAGAGCCTCCATAGATTAATTTCTGGATATTTTGTATTGCCTAGAACAGGTAAGAAATGTTTTATGAAATTAACTTGATCTTATTTAATTTAAAATAAATATATTCTTACTTTAGTTTTTATAATAAAAAACTAAACCGGGTTATTTTATTCTAAATAAATCTATTGCATTATTAAAATTAATAATGCTGGGTAACTTTACGTCAAAAATAAATAAAGGAGTTTATTATGCCAAACTTAAAAATTGCATATAGTCCAAAAGTTGAACAATATTTCTCTACAAATAGAGAATTAGTTGAGATTGCTAAAACAGACTTTACAGATGTTGCAGCTATCGTATTAAGTTCAAGTGATGTAGGTGAATACCTCGATAGAATTAAAGCAACGAAATTTGATGTTCCAGTGTTTGTTGTTCAAACCGACGAACAACAGGTGGATCCAAAATTCTATGATTCTATTTACCATATTCAAGATTTAAACAGTTATGACATCAAACTTTATAGCCGTCAAATCGAAACTGCAGCGAAACTTTATGAAGAAAAAATGTTACCTCCATTCTTCAAAATGTTAAGTGAATATGTAGAAATGGGTAATATTGCTTTTGACTGTCCGGGACATCAAGGTGGTCAATACTATCGTAAACATCCAGCAGGTCGTTTCCTTTATGACTTCTACGGTGAAAACATTTTCCGTTCGGACATTTGTAATGCGGACGTGAAATTAGGTGACTTGTTAATTCACGAAGGGGCAGCTTGTGATGCACAAAAATATGCGGCTCAAGTATTCAATGCAGATAAAACTTACTTCGTATTGAATGGTACATCTTCTTCAAACAAAGTTGCGTTAAATGCTGTACTTGCTCCTGGCGATTTGGTGTTATTTGATCGTAATAACCATAAATCAAACCACCATGGTGCATTAATTCAAGCGGGTGCTACCCCAATTTACTTAGAAACTGCACGTAACCCATTTGGTTTCATTGGTGGTATTGATAGTCACTGCTTCGAAGAAGATTATCTGAAATCATTAATTAAAGAAGTTGCACCTGAAAAATTAAACCAAAAACGTCCATTCCGTTTAGCAGTGATTCAATTAGGTACTTATGACGGTACAATTTATAACGCACGCCAAGTAGTGGATAAAATAGGTCACCTTTGTGATTACATCTTATTCGACTCTGCATGGGTAGGTTATGAACAATTCATTCCAATGATGAAAGACTGCTCGCCATTATTGCTTGAATTAAATGAAAATGACCCAGGTATTTTAGTGACACAATCTGTTCATAAACAACAAGCAGGTTTCTCACAAACTTCACAAATTCACAAAAAAGATAAACACATTAAAGGTCAAGATCGTTATGTAAACCACAAACGTTTCAACAATGCCTTTATGCTACATGCGTCAACTAGTCCGTTCTATCCGTTATTTGCTACGTTAGATGTGAATGCGAAAATTCAAGGTAGTGAAGCTGGTCGTCGATTATGGCATGAATGTGTGAAAGTAGGTATCGAAGCGCGTAAATTAGCATTAAACCACTGTGAATTAATTCGTCCATTTATTCCAACCACAATTAAAGGTAAAAAATGGCAAGATTATGACACAGAGGAAATCGCAACTAATCTCGAGTTCTTCAAATTCCACCCAACAGATACATGGCATAAATTTGAAGGTTATGCTGATGAACAATACTTCGTTGACCCATGTAAATTCTTGCTTACCACACCGGGTATTAGCTTAGAAACAGGTGAATATGAAGAATTTGGTGTACCAGCAACCATTCTTGCTAACTACTTACGTGAAAACGGTATTATTCCGGAAAAATGTGACTTGAACTCAATCTTATTCTTGCTCACTCCGGCAGAAACCATCACCAAAATGCAAACATTAGTTGCTCAAATCGCCTTGTTTGAAAAACACATTAAACAAGACTCTTTATTAAAAGATGTCTTACCAACTGTGTATAAAAACAATGAAGATCGTTACAAAGGTTACACCATTCGTCAATTATGCCAAGAAATGCATGATCTTTATGTCAGCCGCAATGTAAAACAACTTCAAAAAGATTTGTTCCGCAAAGCGACATTACCAGAATATGTATTAAATCCACATGATGCAAATATTGAGTTAGTACGTAACAAAGTTGAACTCGTTCCGTTGACTGATATTGTTGGTCGTGTGGCTGCGGAAGGTGCGTTACCTTACCCTCCAGGTGTGTTATGTGTGGTGCCAGGAGAAAAATGGAGCACTACAGCACAACAATATTTCCTTGCGTTAGAAGAAGGGATCAACACATTACCTGGTTTCGCACCTGAAATCCAAGGGGTTTACTTACAAAAAGACCCTGATGGACGTACTCGTGCATATGGCTATGTTTTAACTGACTATTAATAAAGTGAGGTTGTGAGGATCTTCTTCATAACTCTCTCAGCACAAACAAAAAAGTGCGGTTAAAAACATCTGATTTTTTGACCGCACTTGTAGGAGTATAAATTATGAGTGCTAAAAGTAATAAAATTGGTGTGGTACAACTCACCATTCTTACCATGGTTAATATGATGGGTTCTGGTATCATTATGTTACCAACCAAATTAGCCGAAATTGGAACCATTTCAATAGTGTCTTGGCTGGTCACAGCGGTTGGCTCAACTGCATTAGCATATGCATTTGCCCAATGTGGAATGTTTAGCAAAAAATCTGGTGGTATGGGCGGTTATGCGGAATACTCTTTCGGTAAAGCCGGTAACTTCATGGCAAACTACACTTACGGTGTATCATTAATTATTGCCAATACAGCAATCGCAATTTCTGCGGTGGGTTATGGTTCAGAGCTTTTCGGCACAATCCTTTCACCACTTTCTATCGCATTATGGACTATCTTCACCCTTTGGCTTGCAACCGTTCTTAACTTTGGTGGTGCAAGAATCACCGGTAATATCAGTTCATTTACCATTTGGGGCGTAATTATTCCTGTGGTAGGTATTTCTATCATTGGTTGGAAATGGTTTGATGGTTCAATGTATGTAAACTCTTGGAACCCACACAATGTACCAACTTTTGAAGCAATCGGTGTATCTATTTCAATGACATTATGGGCGTTCTTAGGGTTAGAATCAGCTTGTGCTAACGCAGATGCCGTTGAAAATCCAGAGAAAAACGTACCAATCGCAGTACTTGGTGGTACCTTAGGAGCTGCGGTAATTTATATCGTTTCAACTAACGTGATTGCAGGTATTGTACCTAACCTTGAACTCGCAAATTCAACAGCGCCATTCGGTTTAGCCTTTGCTCATATGTTTGATGAAACTGTCGGTAAAGTTATCATGGGCTTAATGGTAATGTCTTGCTTTGGTTCATTATTAGGCTGGCAGTTCACTATTGCTCAAGTATTCAAATCTTCAGCAGAAGAAGGTTATTTCCCAGCATTTTTCAAAAAAATTACCAGTAAAGATGCACCTGTTGTTGGTATGATTACCATTACTGCGTTACAGACTTTACTCTCTTTAATGACAATCAGCCCATCATTAAATAAACAATTCAATGTGTTGGTGGACTTAGCAGTAGTTACAAACGTCATCCCATATTTGCTCTCAATGGCTGCTCTCGCAGTGTTATTGAAAGCGGAAAATGTTGCGCCACAAAAATATAAAACAACCGTTTTTGTTGCCTTTATTGGTTCACTCTATAGTATCTATGCACTTTATGCAGCCGGTGAGCAAGCGATGTTATATGGTTCAATTGTGACCTTTATTGGTTGGACATTGTATGGCTTTGTTTCTTACAAATTTGATCTTAAAAAATCACAAGCTAATTAAAAAAGAAACGCCTACATCTTAATGTAGGCTCTTTCGAGTAGTAATAAGCTAAGTACAAAAGAGCGGTTGAAAATTTAATTGTTTTCAACCGCTCTTTTTATTTAGAACAATACTCTTAACAAAACAGACTGAAATTCTGTTTGTTGGCCGAGTTTTCGGGTGTAACGCTTAACCATCACAAAGGAAAGTGTGGTTAACATAAAGATTAAAATTGCACGGATGAGTTCATTTTCACTGATATAGCTAGAAAGCAATGTTGCAACTAATAGCGTGAAAAGCGGCACAATATACATTAACAATGCGGAGAAAAGCATGGATTTTTCTTCTAGACCGATTTCTACCATTTGGTCTGTGCGCAGTGGCGTAATGGTTTCGAGCGTGAAGATATGCTCGCCTCGCTTTCCGTTAAGTTCAGAAAGAGACTCTGTTCCACAGGTTTCTCTAGCCGAACAAGCCCCACAGGCGCTTTGTGATTGACATTTTACTTTAGCAATGCCCGCTTCTGCATCATAACTCATAACAACGGCACTTTCTTTTAGCATTGTGCTTCTCCCATATAAATATCAAAGCGGTGATTTTTGGTTTCACTACTAACATGGGGCACTTTTTGTGCTAAGAATTCTGCATAATCAGGACGTTTTACCACTACACGTTTACGGGCTAATTGTAGCACAGGTGTCAAAAGCTCATCGGCATCCAAATCGGCACCAACCAAATGTTGGAATATACGCATCTCTTTTTTAACTAGGGCGGATTTTTGTTTGTGCGGATACATTGGATCCAAATACACCACATCGGCACTATCGATTTATGGCTGGCAGTTACGACTTCTTACTTAAACTCTGTGTCTCTGATATTGAAGAACTTAATCATATAAAAAATACCTACCTTACAAATGCAATCGGCATCAAAACATTAAAATCAGAAATAATATTAAAAACAGTAAAATCGACAACGGAATTGCCTTTATAAAAAACTCGTATTATTTATACGAGTTTTTATAACAATTAACAAACTTCAGCCTGCTCCAATATAACTTTTTGTAAAACTTTAATTCCTGCCTCTATATCTTTCCAATCAGTAAATTCAAGAGGGTTATGACTAATTCCCAAATGAGATGGAATAAAAATCATACCTGTTGGGCAAAGTGTTGCCATATGCATTGCATCATGTCCAGCACCACTTGGCATTATTTCGTAAGAATAACCAAGGGAATGTGCTGTTTCAGCTATTTGGTTTACCATATTTTCAGGTAATATTATTGGATTATCTTTTGAAATAAGTTGTAACTCAATTAATAATCCTCTTTTTTCTGAAACTTTACTAATTTCCTCTTGTAATAATCCAAATACAGAATCTCTAGCTTGTACATGTGTACCTCGAATATCTACTAATAATTCGCAATATCCTGGCACAACATTCATTACTCCTGGTTTAGCTGTAATATTACCTACTGTAGCTACTGTAGAATGTCCAGCTTGAATAGCAGCTCGCTCAATAGCAAGTGATAACTCAGATCCTCCTAACAATGCATCATGACGATAATGCATTGCTGTTGCTCCTGAATGATCCGCTTGTCCTTTAATTTTAACAATTGCACGAATCGGGGCAGCAATACCTGTCACAACACCTATTGTTTTTCCTTCATTCTCTAAACGAGGGCCTTGTTCTATATGAAGTTCAAAAAAACATTTAAATTCCTTTGCATCACGTTTTGCTTGATTAACCAAATTAAAATTCATTCCTACTTCAGCCATAGCTTCTGATAAACCCTTTCCTTGTTTATCACGTAATGAACTTAATTTTTCTTGATTTACTATGCCACACATAACTTTACTACCCAATGTAGCAAAATTAAATCTACTCGATTCTTCACAAGTAAAAATTATCAATTCTAAAGGATAACGAGTCTGAATATTCTGTTCACACAATTGCAAAAGAATTTCCAACCCAGCAACAGATCCCAAAGGACCATCAAATTTACCAGCATTCACAACAGTATCAATATGTGATCCGAATGCAACTGCAGGTAAAAAATCTTCTTTACCTGCCTTACGAATAAAAAGATTTCCAATTGAATCTCGACGAATAGACAAATCATATTCTTTACATAATTCAATAATCATATTATGGGCCTTTTCATCCTCCTCTGTAAAAGCTAAGCGAGTCAGCTCGTTTGGTACTGATGAAATAAAAGCCAGTTTTTCAATTAAATTTTGAACACGATTAAGATTAATTGACATAGTTTTCTCCTGATACGGTTTATTTTTAAACAATTATAATTTTTCGTTGAAAATTAACCTTTTCTAAGCGTAATATTGGTATTGCTAAATGCTTCTAAAAAGGATTATAAATATGAAAAATATGTTACTGCTCAGTAGCTCAAAATACAAGAACACGGGTTATCTTGAACACACCCTACCTTGGTTACAAAATTTCTTGGCTGATTATAGTGGTAAAACAATTGCTTTTGTACCTTATGCTGGGGTGAGCCGCACTTTTGATGAATATGAAAAAACTGTGCAAAATGCACTTTCTGATTTAGGGATGAATATTGTTTCCGTTCATCGTGGCAAACAGCATCGAGATATTATTGAACAAGCAGATGTCATCGCTATTGGCGGTGGAAATACATTTTGTTTGTTAAAACAACTTTATGAACACAATTTGATTGATATCATTCGTGAAAAAGTAAATAACGGTACGCCTTATTTTGGTTGGAGTGCTGGGGCAAATGTAGCTGGTGCATCTATTATGACAACTAATGATATGCCGATTACTTATCCTCCTTCATTTCAAGCATTACAACTTTTTCCTCATCAAATTAATCCGCACTTTATTTCAGGTAAAATGCAAGGCCACAATGGTGAAAGCCGAGAAGAACGTTTGGCAGAATTTTTACTCGTTAATCCAACCGCACTTGTATATGCATTACCTGAGGGTTCTGCACTTCATATACAAAATGAAATGGCAACTGTGTTGGGGGAAAATCCTATTTTGTGCTTCAGTGAAAATATGGAATGTGGCACATTTGATATCAATACAACTTTTTCTTATTAACTTAAAGGGAAGATATAATGGAATTATTCAAATCCATCGTTGCAGTGATTGGCATTATTGCCACAATTTATTTTCTAATTAAAAAAGCCGAAACCCGAACTGTTTTGATTGGTGTCGGTTTAATAATGTCCATTCTAACGCTTAATCCAATGGGTGCATTAGATGCTTTTGCCAAAAGCATGACATCTGGCGGATTAATTATGGCTATCTGTTCTAGTATGGGTTTTGCTTATGTAATGAAATACACTCAATGTGATACTCATCTGGTACATTTACTTACCAAACCATTAAGCGGATTAAAATTCTTCTTAATTCCAATTGCAACAGTCATCACCTTTTTCATCAATATTGCTATTCCTTCTGCTGCTGGTTGTGCTGCTGCGGTTGGCGCAACATTAATTCCCGTTTTAAAAAGTGCGGGTGTTCGACCAGCTACTGCTGGGGCAGCTATTTTAGCAGGGACTTTTGGATCAATGATGAGCCCAGGTTCTTCTCACTCAGCAATGATTAGTGAAATGTCAGGCTTAACTATCACTCAAGTAAACCTTTCACATGCACCATATAACATGATTGCGGGAGCAATAGGTGCGGTTGTTTTAACAATTCTTGCGCTTGTTTTTAAAGATTATGGTGAACAACATCGTAAAGCTTATCTTGCAGAACAAAAAGAAAGTGAGATTAAAGTTGTTGAAGGCGTCAATGTACTTTATGCCCTTGCACCATTAATACCATTAGTTATTTTAGTGATTGGTGGAACGTCATTACAACAAGTACCGGGTCTTGAATGGACTAAAATGGGCGTTCCTCAAGCAATGCTAATTGGTGCAATTTACGGCATTATCGTCACTCGTATTTCCCCAGTAAAAATCACTGAAGAATTTTTCAATGGTATGGGAAATTCTTATGCAAACGTACTTGGTATTATCATTGCAGCCAGTGTATTTGTGGCAGGATTAAAATCTACGGGCGCAGTGGATGCTGCAATTTCTTTCTTAAAAGAATCCAACGAATTTGTACGTTGGGGTGCAACAATTGGACCATTCTTAATGGGCTTAATTACAGGTTCTGGCGATGCAGCAGCGATTGCCTTTAACACTGCCGTCACGCCACATGCTGTAGAACTCGGCTACACTCATGTAAATCTTGGTATGGCAGCAGCCATTGCTGGTGCAATCGGTCGTACAGCTTCACCAATTGCAGGTGTAACCATTGTTTGTGCAGGCCTTGCGATGGTAAGCCCAGTAGAAATAGTAAAACGTACCGCGCCAGGCATGATACTTGCTGTTTTATTCTTAGCGTTATTTATGTTGTAAAAATAGTAAAAAATTGACCGCACTTTATTTAAGTGCGGTCTGTTTTTATAGACTTTTAAAAGAAGAAAAAAATGAACTTAGATTTAAATCAACTTGTTAAATGGCGTCGTGAATTTCATCGTTTTCCAGAAATTGGCTGGTGTGAATTTTGGACAACTTCTCGCATAGCGGATTACTTGGAAGACTTAGATTGTTTTGAAATTTTTCTTGGCAAACAAATTATAAATCCAGACTTTGTTCGTGGACGAAAACAAGCCGTAGTAGATAAAGGTTTAGCTAATGCAAAAGCCTATGGAGCCAATGAAAAATGGCTAGAAAAAATGGAAGGATACACTGGTTGTGTGGCATTATTTGATTCAGGTAAACCAGGAAAAACCATCGCGTTACGTTTTGATATCGACTGTGTGAATGTAACGGAAACTCGCTCACCAGAGCATATTCCAAATAAAGAAGGTTTTGCCTCAATTAACGATGGTTTTATGCATGCTTGTGGACATGATTCACACATTACAATAGGTTTAGGTGTTGCATTATGGATCGCTCAGAACAAAGATAAACTCACTGGAAAAGTAAAAATTGTATTCCAACCAGCAGAAGAAGGTGTTCGAGGTGCAGCAGCCATTGCACAAAGTGGCATAATTGATGATGCAGATTATTTTGCTTCTTCACACATTAGTTTTTGCGCGAATACAGGCACAGTTATTGCTAATCCAAGAAATTTTCTTTCCACTACAAAAATTGATATTCGCTATAAAGGTAAACCTGCGCACGCAGGTGCTGCGCCCCATTTAGGTCGTAATGCTTTATTAGCTGCAGCGCATACAGTCACTCAACTTCATGGTATTGCACGCCATGGCGAAGGCATGACAAGAATTAATGTGGGTGTGTTAAAAGCGGGTGAAGGACGAAATGTCATTCCATCCTCTGCTGAATTACAATTAGAAGTGCGGGGAGAAAATAAAGCAATTAATGAATACATGACTGAACAAGTCATGCAAATAGCCAAAGGTATCTCCATAAGTTTTGATGTCGCATATGAAACTGAAATTGTAGGTGAAGCCGTGGATATGAATAACGATGTTGAACTTATAAAACTCATCGAAGAAATATCCCTTGAACAACCACAAATAAATAACGTAAATTCAGATTATGCTTTCAATGCAAGTGAAGATGCGACTATTTTAGGTAGACGTGTACAAGAACATGGAGGCAAAGCAATTTACTTCATTCTTGGCGCAGATCGCACAGCAGGTCATCACGAAGCTGAATTTGATTTTGATGAAAATCAATTACTTACTGGGGTTAATATTTATACTTCCTTAGTACAGAAACTATTAGCTTAATTAAATAAAAATATTTTTACTCCTTTCTTTTAAGAATCCGCTATTTTTCTTAGAATAAAGGGAATATTTACTCACCCTAATAAGGAAAACTCTATGATGAACAGACGTCATTTTATTCAAATTGGTGCGACCAGTATTCTTGCATTAAGTGCAAACCGTTTTGCGATGGCAAAAGGAAAGAGCGATGTTGAACTACGCATTGTGGCAACAACAGATGTTCATAGTTTCTTGACCGATTTTGACTATTATAAAGATGCACCAACCGATAAATTCGGTTTTACTCGTGCAGCCAGCCTTATTCGTCAAGCACGTGCTGAAGTAAAAAATAGCGTATTGGTAGATAATGGGGATTTAATTCAAGGTAATCCAATTGCAGACTATCAAGCCGCACAAGGCTATAAAGAGGGTAAATCTAACCCTGCGATCGATTGTTTAAATGCGATGAATTATGAAGTGGGTACATTAGGTAACCACGAATTTAACTATGGTCTCAATTATCTTGCAGATGCCATCAAACAAGCTAAATTCCCAATTGTGAATTCAAACGTAGTAAAAGCGGGGACAGAAGAACCTTATTTCACACCTTATGTCATTCAAGAAAAATCAGTTGTTGATAATCAAGGTAAAACACATAAATTAAAAATTGGTTACATCGGTTTTGTACCACCGCAAATTATGGTTTGGGATAAAGCAAACCTTCAAGGCAAAGTTGAAACCCGTGATATTGTAAAAACAGCGCAAAAATATGTCCCTGAAATGAAGAAAAAAGGGGCTGATATTGTCGTTGCATTAGCTCACACTGGCCCATCTGATGAACCTTATCAAGAAGGTGCTGAAAACTCTGCATTCTATTTAGCGGATGTTCCACATATTGATGCGGTTATTTTTGGACACTCACACCGTTTATTCCCAAATAAAGAATTTGCGAAATCACCAAATGCAGACATCGTAAATGGTACCGTAAAAGGCGTACCAGAAAGTATGGCTGGTTACTGGGCAAATAATATCAGCGTGGTGGATTTAGGCTTAACAGAACACAAGGGTAAATGGATCGTGACTTCTGGCAAAGCTGTACTTCGTCCAATTTATGATATAGAAACCAAAAAAGCACTTGCAAAAAATGACCCAGAAATTACCGCACTTTTAAAACCAGTTCACGAAGCGACACGTAAATATGTTTCTCAACCTATCGGCAAAGCCACAGACAATATGTATAGTTACCTTGCATTAGTACAAGATGATCCAACCATTCAAATTGTAAACCAAGCACAAAAAGCGTATGTAGAGAAAGTTGCACCAAGTGTTGCAGCAATGGCTGGTTTACCTATTTTAAGTGCAGGCGCACCATTTAAAGCGGGTGGTCGTAAAAATGACCCAACAGGCTATACCGAAGTGAACAAAGGTGAATTAACTTTCCGTAATGCGGCAGATTTATACCTTTATCCAAATACGCTAGTGGTTGTTAAAGCGACAGGCGAGCAATTAAAAGAATGGTTAGAATGTAGTGCTGGTATGTTTAAACAAATTGACCCTACAAGTGATAAACCACAATCATTAATCGACTGGGAAGGTTTCCGCACTTATAACTTTGATGTGATTGATGGTGTTAATTATGAATACGATCTAACCAAACCTGCTCGTTACGATGGCGAATGTAAATTAATTAATCCAGAATCACATCGTGTAGTGAACCTCACTTATCAAGGCAAACCAGTTGATCCAAAAGCAGAATTTTTGATTGCAACGAATAACTATCGTGCTTACGGCAATAAATTCCCGGGTACCGGTGATCAACATATTGTTTACGCTTCACCAGATGAAAGCCGTCAAATTTTGGCTGATTATATTAAAGCAACCAGTGAGAAAGAGGGTTCAGTCAATCCAAATGCGGATAAAAACTGGCGTTTTGTGCCTATCACAGGTAACGATAAATTAGATGTCCGTTTTGAAACATCGCCAAGCGAACAAGCGGCGAAATTTATCGCAGAAAAAGCACAATACCCAATGAAACAAGTGGGTACTGACGAAATCGGTTTTGCAGTGTATCAAATTGATTTGTCGAAATAAAAGTAGGGTAAGCATTTTTACCCACAATTAAATTTACGTTTGCAGTGGACTAAAAAGTACCTCTACAAATCTAAGTAAAGAAAAACAGCACATTGAGTGCTGTTTTTTTGTTATGCTTTAACCCTACGACGTTCGTGAGGAATATGCTCAATTATGTGATCCATTAGCTTATTCAAATTCCATTGTTTTTCCGCACTGTAACAAACGGGCGTGCTAATCGTTAATCCTGTTGCTTCTTTAATACGATCTCGCACCGAACGTGCTTTATCATTTAAGAAATTTAACAACTCAGGTTCTGGGCGATTATTTAGATAGTTCCAATTTCTGCCTTTCATTACCATATCTGCTTGATTAATTGCCACAATTACGCGTTTTGGATCAATACAACGTAAAACCACTTGTTCAAGGGCTTTGTAGGTTGTGCCCATATCACGGCTTGAACCATCAAGGATTACAAGGCAAAGATCGATTAAATGATATTTTCTTTCATCGAAAGTATTCAACAGCAAGTCGCTCAGATTGGTAGCATGTTTTCTATCTGCTTCCAGCCCATCGCCAAGCCCTACAGTATCGTGCAGACGAAATTTTTCCGTTTTATATTCAGAAATAAACTGAGTTTCTGGCTCTACACCTGTGCAAACTTTAGCGAGAGTTTCACCAAATAGAGCGTTAATAGTCGAACTTTTACCTACGCCAGTAGCACCAACAAGAGATACATCTAAAGGATAATGCAAAGCTCTATTAGAAATAATTGAGGCAATTTTGTCGAGTTTTTCGGTTCTAATTGTGAGCAAATTTCACCACGAACGAATCAATCATTCCGAACTATTTGCGGTGAAACAAAACCACATAAATGGAATAGAAAATTTCTGGAGTCAGGCGAAGAGAATCCTCCGAAAATATAATGGAATCAACCGAAAAAACTTTCCTTTATTCTTGAAGGAATGTGAATTTCGGTTTAACTTTGGAGCACCAAAAGAACAACTTAAAATATTGAGAAAATGGTGTGGTATTTAGGGCTAATCTACGTCAGCCCCTAATTTTATCTTTATTCAACAAAATCACTTCATCACAGAATTTATAAGTAAGCGATAAATGATGAATCGCGACCATCGCGTGTGTTCAGGCGTAAGGCATTAACTCAATTAATATTCTTAATATTCATCATATCCATCATCAAAGTTATAAATTTCTCTCTTACCTTTTACTACATTTAAAATTTCAAAGGCTCTCCAACCCCAAGTATTTTTCATTTTATTATAATTTTTTACTGCTCTTCCTTTCACAATGTCATTTGTGCCTAGATCAAATTGTTTTACTAAATGAGAAGGAATAAAAATATCCGTTTTTTCTCCAAAGCCATTATCGTTACTCACTGTAAATATATCTTCAAAAGATTTAATTAAATGTATTGGAGAAATACCATCTTCAGATGGGTAAAGTTCTTTAATTTTGTAACGAGTTTTACCTTCTTTTGTTGTATGTTGAGATATTTTTAGGTAAAAAACATCATACAATTTAACCGAAAAAGCTAATTCTTTTAGAGCTAATACCGTATCTATTTTTTCATCAATTAAAAAGTGAACTATGCCTTTTTCATCATTAATATGATCAATAGTAGCTAAATATGGAGGAAAAATATCTTTTTGAACGCTCGATTCCTTAATGCTATAAAGTTGGAATTTTTTGTCTTTATTCCATTCGCCTTTTAGTGCAATCGCCTTTCCAGAATATTTATCTGATAATCTTATTTTATTCTCAGGGATTGATATTTCTACTGGTATTGTAGAAGTACTGATAAAAATCTTGCGGCTTATTTTATCATTATGCTCATAAGTATCGCCTAATACTCCATCTATCCAAGGCAAATCTTGATATAAAAATTGTTCTGCTAATAGTGCTTTTTCTTCGTAAAATTTATGATTGTCTTTTAACTTTATTATTTTAGAAAACCAAGACTCTGATGTAAGGCTCTTAATTTCTTCAGAAATTCGTTGGGAGTTGGTTTCTTTATAATCAATAATTTCCTGTAATTCCGTTTTTGCTCGTTCAAAATCTTCTATATAAATAAAATAATATACCAGCTTCATTTTAATTTTTGCGGTAAAACTGATATTTTTCTGATTTAATAATGCTTTACAATAACAGGAAATCGATGTTTCTGTATCCTTAGAATAATAAATATCACCTAAACAATCCCAAATCCAATATTCGTTAGGTTTTTCTTTTAAAATAGGCATTACCATCGACAATGCTTTGTTGGTATCGTCTAAGAAAAGATAGGATTTTACTAAATCCCATTTCAACCAAATAATATCACTATTAATTTCCGTTACCTTATTTTCTATAATCGGGAGAAATCTTATTAAAGCATCTTTATTATCCTTTTCGATACTTTGTTTTAAAACTAAACGAAAAGTGGTTAATGCAAGAGGTGGTAATGCCTTCTCTTCTCCTTCTGAAGATTTGTATCTTCTAGGGCAATAATCTTCATATTCAAAATTATTTAAATTCCACTTATAACAGAAATCAATGAAATCGATATTATTTGATTTATCTAATTGTTCATTTTCAATCAATTTTATTGCGATCTGCAAAAAACAGCGATGTAAAATGATTGGTTTTTCCACGGAAAGTCTGAAATATTCATAAAAATAACGTTTTAAAAATGCAATATTAATAGGAGCACGTTTTATCACTTCTTGCGATAAACGATAGAGTTCCCACGCAAAAGAAATTTGAAGATCTGTATTCTCGGGTTGTTGTTTTAGTAAATTAAAATAAACATTTGCAGATTCTCTATGATGGCCTGATTGACTTAATTCTTTTGCTTTATTTATCTCATTGTTTAATGGATTAAGTAGTCTCATTACTTTATTTCTTGAGCTGATGAGGACTTCATCATAAGCATCTTCAGGAATATTATTAAGTTGCTCAATATATAATTTATCTTGAGTTTTTTTAATAAGATCAATCAAGCACCAAGCCAAAGCCTTTTGATTCCATTCATTATTTGGATCTTGTCTTACTAATTCAATAGCCATTTTATAAGCATTTTCTAAATTAACCTTACGTTCAGAAAAGACTTCCTTACTTGTTAATTCTTGCTTAACTTTATATTCTATAAGATAAGCCATTATGATAACCCTTCAGTAATTAGTGTCGAAATTTCATTTTCAAAATTTTTAGAACTAGATTTAATAATTATTAATTTTGTAAATTGATGTTTAGCATTAAAATAAATATCCATTACAACATTATCGTCTTGTTTTATAATTTGATAACGAAGATTATATTGTTTTTCTTCTACTTGTATTATTTTTATTTTATTTTCATTAAAAATCTTTTCTACCAACTGATGAAATTCATTTAAGAAATCTTTACTAAATTTAATTTTACTTAAATTAGCATCATATTCCCTAGATAATGGAATACTCGTTCCTTCTAATTTTTTCAACTTATTTATAATATCGTTATCTGACAAATTAATAGGTGTTATTGACGTCAACTTATTCTTCGAATTGTAGAAAACTCTAAATCTATCTGTTTTATCTCCATAAGTGATGCTATAAATATTATGGTAAGGTTTTTCCTCAATATTAACCTCTGTGACTTCTAATGAAGTTAATATTGGAATGATTTTATTATAAATAGATTTTGAAATATCATTTAAATCATTAAATTTTGATAATCTAATGCCACAGTTCACTTGTTGAGTTTCAGTTGATACTACTTTATTTTTCTCTTTTTTACCTATATCCCCAACCAATTTAATATTTCCACCTAGCCTAATTTCAGGCGGATCGATTAAATAGAGATGCTTTGCAGTACGTGTTATTGCCGTGTAAAACCATCTAAAATACTCTTTGGTCAATTTATTTTGGTGTGCACCGCATTTTACAATGACATTATTCCATTCACTACCTTGTGCTTTATGACAAGTAATGGCATAACCAAATTTAATAGGCAGTGCATTAAAATAGGAATCAGCTAATAAAGCATTTTTAAATTCGTTTCGGTTTTTCCGATAACTCAATTCAGGGTTTCGAATACAAAAATCAATATATAATGCTTTTTGTTCTTCAGAGCTCAGTTGTGCACAATCAGAATAAAGTATATTTTCAATAATTTTTGTTTTGATAAAAACTGTCTGACCAATTTCATTTCTAAACCCAATCTCAACCTCTCTAAATTGTAAATTAATTTCTTGCGTATCTATTTTTCTATCTTTCAATTTTTTACGTAGTTTTATTTTACGTTCTTCATTATTAGGATTAACCCATCGAATCAAACCAAAGTCACCATTAGAAATTCGTAAGTTGTCAATTTCATGATTTCTTAATGCCATCACCTTATCGCCTTTACAGATAATTTCTTGATTTGGAAATAAATACTGTCTTATTGCCATATTGTATGTATTAACATCCGCATTTGAATAAGCAATTATGATAGATTCACCATTAACTTGATGGTTACAAGATGTCAAATATGTTTGGATGCTTTCTTTTTCATTAATATTATGTATGTCATTGCTTTCAAATTCGATACATAATCGATTAAATTCGTTATTATAAATACTATCTCTTATTTTAAAAGCATTCTTAATAACTCCGCTTTCTAATTTCTGACGAATAATATCTGTAAGTTCATATTCCTCTGTTTCTATATTAAATTTATTTAGAATATAGTCAGATAATAAGGCTGGAGAGAAATCCATACCTATAGGTGGTAGCTGAGCATCATCTCCAATAAAAATAATTTTCTTAGTATGATCATTTTGATCTAAATTAATATATTTCATTAAATCATGCAATAAGTAGCCTGAACCAAAACGAATAAATTCAGAATCAGAATAAACATCTGAAATCATAGAGCTTTCATCAATAATATAAACATTATTCGATGAATCTTCATTGACTTTTAAATTTGCATAGAATTTATAAGTATTTGGATTTCCTTCATCTTCATACTCAATAAGATCACCTAAGTTATAGATTTTTGAATGGATTGTAGTTGCAATTTTCCCTGTTTTATTTGCTAACACTTTTGCTGCTTTTCCTGTTGGAGCAATAAGTGAACAATCTCTATTCATTAGTGAAAGATAGTTAGAAACCCCTTTCATAATAAAGGTTTTCCCTGTACCCGCATAACCTTTTAGCAAAAATATATTCTTTTCTTTGTTATTAAAAAATTGAGATAATTTATCAATTAACGATTTTTGTCCTTCAGTTAAAACATATTCGTTATAACAATCTATTAATGAAATATTTTCTAATGTATGATAATTATCTAAATCGAGATTGTCTGCTGTTGTTTTATATTGGTTTGATTTGTTTTCTCTTTCAGAATTGATTTGCTGTTCTGATAATTGAGTCTTTAAGTATTTATTCTCTTGTGCTATTTTTTCTTCATTAGAAAGTAATTTATCTAATTCATTTTTTAATGCAATGATTTGTTTTTCTTTTTCTTCATTGTTCGAAGGGATATTAGTAGGTAATTGATAATTAGGATAAAGACTAGCTGGTATTTGTTGTAAATAAAACCATTTTCCTAATAGGTAGGTTTCTTTTAATAAGTTTAATAGTTCTTCTTGTTTATAATTTATAACTTCTCCATGAGCAGCTTTATTTCCTTTCATTCTTAATAAATGTAATTTAGTAAGAATCTCATTTGGTATATTCTCAATAAATACTGGGTTTTTCATTTTATCCAGTAAATTTTCGTTATAATCGATAGAAATATGTAGCTGTTTAGAGATGATAATTACCATTTTTTCAGCAAAGCAACGTAGTTTTATAAGAACGATCTGTGCATCCTTATAAATATAGTACTCTGCATCTTTGGCATATTTATATAAGTCTTTATCTACTGTTTCTAATAAATCGAAATTTCCAAATTTCATTTTATTCTCATTACCTGTATTTTTGCTGCTGATATTTTAAAGGAGCTTATATTATAAAAGCAACTTCTCCACTCCAAAAATCTCCCTTTTATCCACATCAAACGCTACTTTTACCCTAAAGGCTTTGGCAAGATTTTCGTCATTTAATACCACTTTGGTTTCACCGTTGGCAATAATTTTAGGGGCTGACGTAGATTAGCAAGTATGCTAGTCTACGTCAGCCCCAAACAATAACTTTTACGCCTAAATAAGATTTTTAATCTTACATAGGCATTTTATGCTCTTTTGATACTTTTGTGAATAGATACGATCCTTTAAATTCAGAAGGAAATTCGTATGTCAGAAGAAAACGCAGTAATAGCAAAAAACGTAGGAATGATGATTGCCAAATATCGAAAGCAAGCGGGACTTTCTCAGGCAAAAGTTGCAGAATTGTTGGATTTAAGTATTGATTCTATTTCACGGATCGAACGTGGTAACATAGTTCCAAATGTGCCACGTTTATTTGAATTTGCCGAACTGTTCGACTGTGAGCCTTCTGATTTTTTAAAAAGAAGCCACCGTTTACAAGATCAATCTCGCCAATTTGACGAATTGCTTGCACAACTAAATACGAAAGATCGGGCGAAATTATTGAATTTTGTTGAAGCTATAGTGGAATGGAAACAAGAAAAATAATTGAGCGGTAGTAGATTGATTTGTTAAGAGTCGTAAATAGATAAGCAAAACGGCACAAATGTGCCGTTTTTATTGTATTACTTCCGAATATCGACCGCAGGATCTGCATCTTTACGATACTTCTCTTTAATCAGTTTTCGCAAACCATAGTCGTCTTTATCTGCCAGATTTGAACACTTTATATTCGTGGCGTTCAGTGTCATCAAACTAAATTTTGAATAGCGGAATATTATGGTGTAGCTGGCTGTGGCAGTTTTGATTGAACAAAATCGCACCATCTTTTTCATTCGTTTGATAAAATGCCGTCTAAATATTAAAATTTAGGTGGCATTTTTTCTTCCTAAAGAGCGGTCAAAATTTTGAGTATTTTTACAAATTGCATTCGCTTTTCAACCCTTCTATTGCTTTACATTCCTCTTCATTATGTTCACTTTCGGTAACAATAGACTGTAAAAAATCTTTGATTTCTAATAATTGAGATATTTTATTTTCCACTTGAATAAGTTGATTCAGTACTAATTGATCTGCTTGATAATGATCTTCCATACTGAATTTAATACGATTGAGTACCTTAATATTCTCTAAAGAAAAACCCAACGTTCGACATTTTTTGATGAATTTTAATTGTTCTACACTTTCTTCATCATAATATCGATAACCATTAGCCAATCGCTTAGGTGGCTGTAATACTCCTTGCTTTTCATAGTAGCGGATAGTTTCAATATTAGTATGCGTAGATTTACTTAATTCACTAATTTTCATTATTTCCTCAAGCAATTTTTTACTTTAATGAGAATGATCATCTAATAAAAAATGTGTATTACTATTATACAAGGATTTAACAGCTCTAGAAACTGTGGAAATACCGCTATATAAGACAAAAAGACTTAAAATACCACTAGCAACTACATCAACCCACTGCCAATTTAACCACCAAGCACTTATTCCTGCAATAATAGCAACAACCGAACCAAATAAATCTACTAAAACATGCAAATACGCTGCACGAATGTTCAAATTATGGCGATTACTTTTTAGCATAATAAAAGCTACCAACAAATTAATTCCAAACCCTAGTAAAGCTACACCTAACATTGGCAAAGCGGCTATTTCTATCGGAGCCTGCCAACGTGTTACAGCCTCGATAAAAATCCAAATAGCGACCCAAACTAATGAAATTCCATTGATTAAAGCTAACCATTTTTGCCATCTTAGACTTAAAAATAATCCAATCCATGCTAAAAAAATAGATAAACTATCATTTGCCATATGCCCAGCATCAGCCATCAAAGTAAGGCTGTTAAACCAATATCCCCCTAGAAATTCAACAACCATATAAAAGGTAATAATTGCAAAACTAATGCCTAATACCATTTTATTTTTAGAGATTTGACTATGAGGGCAAGATGCATGCTGCTGATATTCTTTAGGGGGATTATTTTGTACTGTAGAAATTTTTTTCATTTTGCTTCCTTAACTATTTGATTTGAAGGAAGCATAAAACCTGTAGTAACTACAAAGTCAAATCATAAAACGTACATTTAATAAAATTAATTGTTTAAAAAAACTAAATTATAGGGATTTCAATAAAAATTCATTTTTATCTGTGGATAACTCATAAATAATCTGTCATAAAACTGTTTTTACTCACTTAGTAACGTTGAGAAAAAATAAAGTTGTTAATAACTTTCCATTTTACACACAAGATTTTTAAAGAAAATGATCGCATTTTCACAAGATTTTTGGATCCTATAACACCTGTTTCCATAAGGATCGAATAAGGTTACTCACAACCAAAAAAGATCTTAATAATAACAATAATAAGATCTTTATATATAAAAAGAGATCTTATTTACTAATACAAACCTGATCTTTCAAAGGATCAATAGATCCATAGATCCATTCTTTTTTTGTCAGGTGTTTTAAATTTCTGTAGAATAACGCCAATTTTTTGATCCGAATAAATAGAGATAGATATGTTTTACACTGAAACTTATGATGTGATTGTGATCGGTGGTGGTCATGCGGGTACAGAAGCCGCACTTGCACCAGCTCGTATGGGATTTAAAACCCTTTTATTAACACATAATGTAGATACTTTAGGGCAAATGTCTTGTAACCCTGCAATTGGTGGGATCGGTAAAGGTCATTTAGTAAAAGAAGTAGATGCAATGGGCGGTTTAATGGCGCATGCTGCAGATAAAGCAGGGATCCAATTTCGTACTTTAAATAGTAGTAAAGGTCCAGCAGTACGTGCTACTCGAGCTCAAGCTGACAGAGTTTTATATCGTCAAGCTGTTCGTACAGCATTAGAAAATCAACCTAATTTAGATATTTTCCAACAAGAAGCGACAGATATTCTAATTGAGCAAGATCGAGTTACAGGCGTTAGCACAAAAATGGGATTAATTTTTCGTGCTAAATCAGTGGTATTAACTGCAGGTACTTTCTTAGCCGGTAAAATTCATATTGGTTTGGAAAATTATGAAGGTGGTCGTGCTGGAGATCCTGCTTCTGTAAATCTTTCATATCGATTAAGAGATCTCGGATTACGTGTAGATCGCCTTAAAACAGGTACACCGCCGCGTATTGATGCACGTACGATCAATTTTGATATTTTAGCTAAACAACACGGTGATGCTGTTTTACCTGTGTTTTCTTTTATGGGATCAGTTGATGATCACCCTCAACAAATTCCTTGTTATATAACTCATACCAATGAACAAACCCATGAAGTGATCCGTAATAACTTGGATCGCAGTCCAATGTATACTGGTGTGATTGAAGGGATCGGTCCACGTTATTGCCCATCCATTGAAGATAAAGTGATGCGTTTCTCGGATCGTAATTCACATCAAATTTATTTAGAACCAGAAGGCTTAACCAGTAATGAAGTGTATCCAAACGGGATCTCTACCAGTTTACCGTTTGACGTGCAAATGGGCATTGTGAATTCTATGAAAGGTTTAGAAAACGCACGTATTGTGAAACCAGGTTATGCCATTGAATACGATTATTTTGATCCACGCGATTTAAAACCAACATTAGAAACTAAATCAATTTCGGGTTTATTCTTTGCAGGTCAAATTAACGGTACAACCGGTTATGAAGAAGCTGCGGCACAAGGCTTATTGGCAGGGATTAACGCAGGTCTTTATGTTCAAGAGAAGGATGCATGGTATCCACGCCGTGATCAATCTTATACTGGCGTATTGGTGGATGACCTTTGCACACTTGGTACCAAAGAACCATATCGCGTATTTACTTCTCGTGCTGAATACCGTTTGTTACTACGTGAAGACAATGCAGACATTCGTTTAACACCAATTGCCCATGAATTAGGTTTGATTGATGAGGCTCGCTGGGCACGTTTCAATCAAAAAATGGAAAATATTGAACAGGAACGCCAACGCTTACGCAGCATTTGGTTGCATCCTCGTTCGGAATATTTAGAAGAAGCGAATAAAGTGCTTGGTAGTCCACTTGTACGTGAGGCTAGCGGTGAAGATTTATTGCGTCGTCCTGAAATGACCTACGATATTTTGACTTCTTTAACGCCATATAAACCGGCAATGGAAGATAAGGAAGCTGTTGAGCAAGTAGAAATTGCTATTAAATATCAAGGCTATATCGAGCATCAACAAGAAGAAATCGAAAAACAAAAACGCCACGAAAATACGGCTATTCCAGCTAACTTTGATTACAGCAAAGTGTCTGGTTTATCTAATGAAGTACGTGCGAAATTGGAACAACATCGTCCGGTTTCCATTGGACAAGCGAGCCGAATTTCAGGTATCACCCCTGCAGCAATTTCAATTATTTTGGTGAATTTGAAAAAACAAGGAATGCTAAAACGTGGGGAATAAAGTTTTTTATAAAAAAACAAAAGTGCGGTAAATTTTAATCTAGTTTTAATCCTAGAGCATATTGTTTAATTATTGACAATAAAGCGTAAAACTATTAGAATTCGCCGTCTATTTCTATATAGAAGTAGATTTTTTGAACAACATTCTATTATTGAATAACATTTAAACTGGAGCTTTTTTAATGGCAACTATCAACCAGCTAGTACGCAAACCGCGTGTGAAAAAGGTTGTAAAAAGCAACGTTCCTGCATTAGAGGCTTGCCCGCAGAAACGTGGTGTATGTACTCGTGTATATACTACAACTCCTAAAAAACCAAACTCAGCGTTACGTAAAGTATGTCGTATCCGCTTAACTAACGGTTTTGAAGTAACTTCTTATATCGGTGGTGAAGGTCATAACCTTCAAGAGCACAGTGTTGTATTAATCCGTGGTGGTCGTGTTAAAGACTTACCGGGTGTGCGTTACCACACAGTACGCGGTGCATTAGACTGCGCAGGCGTTAAAGATCGTAAACAAGGTCGTTCTAAATACGGCGTTAAACGTCCTAAAGCTTAATGGTTCTCCGTTAAGTAAGGCCAAACGTCTAAATTAGCAAAACAATTTAAACCATAAACTCCAGTCAAAAGCGCTTTGCGCTGCAAATTTTCTCAATGAGAAATATTGCTGATGGGTTTTGGATATCCTGAAGATTAAAATACGGAGAAATTCGCAATGCCACGTCGTCGTAGTGTTGAAGCACGCAAGATTCTTCCAGATCCGAAGTTCGGTTCAGAATTACTTGCAAAATTTATTAATGTAATCATGGTAGACGGTAAAAAATCCGTTGCTGAATCAATCGTTTATGGTGCTTTAGAAACTTTAGCACAACGCACAGGTAAAGAGCCTTTAGAAGCGTTTGAAGTTGCACTTGAAAACGTACGTCCAACTGTTGAGGTTAAATCTCGTCGTGTTGGTGGTTCTACTTACCAAGTACCAGTTGAAGTGCGCCCTGTACGTCGTAACGCATTAGGTATGCGTTGGATCGTTGAAGCAGCACGTAAACGTGGTGATAAATCAATGGCTTTACGCCTTGCAAACGAATTATCTGATGCTTCAGATAATAAAGGTGCAGCAGTGAAAAAACGTGAAGACGTTCACCGCATGGCTGAAGCTAACAAAGCATTTGCTCACTACCGTTGGTAATAAGTTTTTGAATTTAAAGGGCTTCATCATTGATGAAGCCTTACCCTTATATAAACTGATATTAAATAAACAAGGTTATAATAATGGCTCGTACAACCCCTATTGAAAGATATCGTAATATCGGTATCAGTGCGCATATTGATGCGGGTAAAACTACTACTACTGAGCGTATCTTATTCTATACTGGTGTTAGCCACAAAATCGGTGAAGTGCACGATGGTGCAGCAACGATGGACTGGATGGAACAAGAACAAGAGCGTGGTATCACCATTACCTCTGCAGCAACAACTGCATTCTGGTCTGGTATGTCACAACAATTCCCACAACATCGTATCAATGTTATTGATACTCCGGGACACGTGGACTTTACTGTTGAAGTAGAACGTTCTATGCGTGTTCTTGATGGTGCGGTAATGGTTTACTGTGCGGTTGGTGGTGTTCAACCACAATCTGAAACCGTATGGCGTCAAGCTAACAAATATGAAGTTCCGCGTATTGCGTTCGTAAACAAAATGGACCGTACTGGTGCTAACTTCTTACGTGTTGTTGAACAATTAAAAACTCGCTTAGGTGCTAATGCTATTCCTCTTCAACTCCCTGTTGGTGCAGAAGAAAACTTCACAGGTGTAGTTGATTTGATCAAAATGAAAGCGATCAATTGGAATGAAGCAGACCAAGGTATGACTTTCACTTATGAAGAAGTGCCTGCTAATATGCAAGCAGACTGTGAAGAATGGCGTCAAAACCTTGTTGAAGCGGCAGCTGAAGCGTCAGAAGAATTAATGGAAAAATACTTAGGTGGCGAAGACTTAACTGAAGAAGAAATTAAGTCAGCATTACGTCAGCGTGTATTAGCAAATGAAATTATTTTGGTAACCTGTGGTTCTGCGTTCAAAAACAAAGGTGTTCAAGCAATGCTTGATGCAGTTGTTGAATACCTACCAGCACCAACTGATATTCCTGCTATTAAAGGTATCAATCCAGATGAAACTGAAGGTGAGCGTCACGCAAGTGATGAAGAACCATTCTCTTCATTAGCATTTAAAATTGCAACTGACCCATTCGTAGGTAACTTAACATTCTTCCGTGTATATTCTGGAGTGATTAATTCTGGAGATACAGTATTGAATTCTGTACGTCAAAAACGTGAACGTTTTGGTCGTATCGTACAGATGCACGCTAATAAACGTGAAGAAATTAAAGAAGTTCGTGCAGGTGATATCGCAGCTGCTATCGGATTAAAAGATGTAACTACTGGTGATACATTATGTGCAATTGATGCGCCAATTATCCTTGAGCGTATGGAATTCCCAGAGCCAGTAATTTCTGTTGCGGTAGAACCAAAAACTAAAGCTGACCAAGAAAAAATGGGCTTAGCATTAGGTCGTTTAGCACAAGAAGACCCTTCATTCCGTGTTCACACAGATGAGGAATCTGGTGAAACCATTATTTCTGGTATGGGTGAGTTGCACTTAGATATCATTGTTGATCGTATGAAACGTGAGTTCAAAGTGGAAGCCAATATTGGTAAACCACAAGTATCATACCGTGAAACTATCCGTACTCGTGTTAATGATGTAGAAGGTAAACACGCTAAACAATCTGGTGGTCGCGGTCAATATGGTCATGTTGTTATCGACTTATACCCATTAGATCCAGAAGGTCCTGGTTATGAATTTGTAAACGAAATCAAAGGCGGTGTAATTCCTGGTGAATACATTCCAGCCGTTGATAAAGGTATTCAAGAACAACTTAAATCTGGTCCATTAGCGGGTTACCCAGTAGTTGATCTTGGTGTACGTTTACACTTCGGTTCATACCATGATGTGGATTCATCTGAGTTAGCATTTAAACTTGCTGCGTCTTTAGCATTTAAAGCGGCATTCTCAAAAGCAAACCCAGTATTACTTGAGCCAATTATGAAAGTTGAAGTTGAAACTCCACCTGAATATGTTGGTGATGTAATTGGTGATTTAAGCCGTCGTCGTGCTATGGTAAACGGTCAAGAAGCGAACGAGTTTGTTGTTAAAATCGATGCAGAAGTTCCACTTTCTGAGATGTTCGGTTATGCAACAGACTTACGTTCACAAACTCAAGGTCGTGCATCATACTCAATGGAACCGTTAAAATATGCTGAAGCTCCAACAAGTGTGGCAGCTGCAGTAATTGAAGCGCGTAAAAAATAATTTTTGTAAACCAGCGGTGTAAAATATGATTGTTTTATACCGCACTTCTTAGGAAACATTAGCAATGTCTAAAGAAAAATTTGAACGTACAAAACCGCACGTAAACGTGGGTACAATCGGCCACGTTGACCACGGTAAAACAACTTTAACAGCAGCAATCACAACCGTATTAGCAAAACACTACGGTGGTGCAGCGCGTGCATTTGACCAAATTGATAACGCGCCAGAAGAAAAAGCGCGTGGTATTACCATCAACACTTCACATGTTGAATACGATACACCAACTCGCCACTATGCACACGTAGACTGTCCAGGACACGCCGACTATGTTAAAAATATGATTACCGGTGCGGCGCAAATGGATGGTGCTATTTTAGTAGTAGCAGCAACAGATGGTCCTATGCCGCAAACTCGTGAACACATCTTATTAGGTCGCCAAGTAGGTGTACCATATATCATCGTATTCTTAAACAAATGCGATATGGTAGATGACGAAGAGTTATTAGAATTAGTAGAAATGGAAGTGCGTGAACTTCTATCTCAATATGACTTCCCAGGTGACGATACTCCAATCGTACGTGGTTCAGCATTACAAGCATTAAACGGCGTAGCAGAATGGGAAGAAAAAATCCTAGAATTAGCGGGTCACTTAGATACTTATATTCCAGAACCAGAACGTGCGATTGACCAACCGTTCCTTCTTCCAATCGAAGATGTGTTCTCAATCTCAGGTCGTGGTACAGTAGTAACTGGTCGTGTAGAACGTGGTATCATCCGTACAGGTGATGAAGTAGAAATCGTCGGTATCAAAGATACAGCGAAAACTACTGTAACGGGTGTTGAAATGTTCCGTAAATTACTTGACGAAGGTCGTGCAGGTGAAAACATCGGTGCATTATTACGTGGTACCAAACGTGAAGAAATCGAACGTGGTCAAGTATTAGCGAAACCAGGTTCAATCACACCACACACTGATTTTGAATCAGAAGTATACGTATTATCAAAAGATGAAGGTGGTCGTCATACTCCATTCTTCAAAGGTTACCGTCCACAATTCTATTTCCGTACAACAGACGTGACTGGAACTATTGAATTACCAGAAGGCGTGGAAATGGTAATGCCAGGGGATAACATCAAGATGACAGTAAGCTTAATCCACCCAATCGCGATGGATCAAGGTTTACGTTTCGCAATCCGTGAAGGTGGCCGTACAGTAGGTGCAGGAGTTGTTGCGAAAATCATCAAATAATAGATGAACTCTTGAATGTCTTAAAGATAAAAGACAGAAGAAGTAAAAAGAAAAGTGCGGAGAAAATTCTCCGCATTTTTTTATTCTATATCTGATACTTTGCTTGAGTATTTACTAAATTATTTGATTTTTATAGTGATAGCTGTGGTAAATAATTTTCAGTGATTCCAACAAGTTCTTCTATTGATATTAATTTTATCTTGCTACTTTGAGGTAAAAGTGCGGTGAGATTTCTTGCTAAAATATCTTGTTTTAATATCATGCAATTCCCTTTACATTTGGCAAAATAATCAGGATATTTTATTGCCAATAACACACCGTCTTGCCATAAGACTACAGCATCTTTTTCTGTAATATATGAAAAATAGTCATCGAGTTCAGTTTTGGGATAATCTGATTGAGAAAATGTATAAAGCATAATATTCCTTAAAAAGTGAACAATTTTTCTGTTTGATTAAGCTTTTCTAGCAATAAAGAGCGGTCAATTTTTTCACAAGAGAGGATGAGTTGTTTATCCTCTAGCTTAAATTTCTGTAAAGATTCCGTGCAGATAAAACGTTGTTCTACATCATATAAATTTAATAATTTAAAGGTTCTAATGAAGTCTTTTTGTTGAATGATCTCAGGTTGTTGATGATTAATAAGATTTAGTATTCCATCATCTATAAAAAATACGCCAATATCATCTGAATCACAAAAAGCTGTTGCGGCAAGAATTGCATCTAAGCCTTCTCGTGAAAAGGATGTGCCATGTGGAGATGTGTGAAATAAAAAGGCTATTTTCATAGGGTTATCACTCGATCTGCGTTTAAACTCGCTGCCATAAATTCTCCAAGACCTGCAATTATGAATTCTTTTGCAAGATTATTCTGACCTGTAGTTGGTGTAGTTAAGTTATCAACAACACCTCGTCTTTGAGATGCTGCAACACATAAATGTAAAGGAACATTGTGGGTAATGGAAAAAACTTGCCAATGTTTTTGTAAATTAACTTCATCATTGGCTGGATACACTAATGCATTTCCGTTACTCACTCCATCTTGAAAGAAAAAAATCTGTGAGATTTCGTGTCCTTTTTTGATTAAGGCTTCTGCAAATTGATAAGCTAAAAATGCCCCTTGTTTTCCGTAAATAGGGCTTTTGACGGCGATAACATAGCGCATTATTCTTGCTCTTGTTTGATTTGGCGGATGTACAGGTAAACCGTATGTCGGGAAATATCTAAACGTTCTGCGACTAAATTAATCGCATCTTTAATATCAAAAATACCTTTTTCGTAAAGAGAAAGGACGATTTGTCGGTTTTTAGTATTATTGGCAACAGCGCGATCTGCATTGACTTCTTCTATTGTTTTTTCAATAGTCTGCGCAACCAAGTCTTCCACTGAACTGGCAAAATTAACCGAAGATGTTTCATTCGTATGCTCCGTTGGCACAAAGCATTGTAAAAATTGAGACACGGGTACATCTAAATTGATATTGATACAAAGCAAACCAATAATACGTTGAGTTTTATTACGAATGGCAATAGTGACTGATTTCATCAGTACGCTATCTTTTGCTCGTGTAAAATAAGGCTTTGAAACACTTTCGCTTTGCATATTTCGTAGCGAACGTAAGGCAAGATCAGTAATTGGCGAACCAACTTGTCGATTAGTGTTATGTCCGTTGGCAATACAAATAGCAGAATGTTCAATATTTTCCAGAGAATGAAGCACGATTTCGCAGTGCTCGCCAATCAGTGCGCTGACACCATCAACGACTGCTTTGTAGGAATTTATGATAGCCTGATCTTCATCAGTGAAAGGATATTTATCGTTTAATGTCATAGCGTTAGGTTAAAAGTGCGGTAAAAATTCCGCTCGTTTTTATAATAAAAAGCACGCGTTAAAGAACGCGCGCTATTAAACTTATCCGTTATTTTTCAGATTTCGGATTGACGTCCAATACTTCCACATCAAAAATTAATGTTGAATTTGGTGGAATAGATGCGCCAGCACCTTGTTCGCCATAGCCTAATTCAGGTGCAATAACTAATTGAATTTTTCCGCCTTTTTTCACTAATTGAAGACCTTCAGTCCAGCCTTTAATTACTTGATCAAGTTGGAATTCTACAGGTTGTCCGCGCTCGACAGAGCTATCAAATACTTTTCCATTTGGTAATTTACCCGTGTAATGTACTTTAACGGTATCCGTTGATTTGATTGTATCGCCTTTACCTGCACTTTCAATTTTATACATTAAACCAGATTGCGTCGTTTTTACATCTTTCCCTTTAGCAAATTCAGCACGGAATTTATCGCCTTCTTCTTTTGCTTGTTTAGCAATCGCTTCTGCTTTTGCTTTTGATGCAGCCACTAATTTTGCTTCAATAGATTCTAAGGTTTTTTGGATTTTTTCATCTTTACGAACATCCACTTTGCCTTCTAAAGCATCTTTTAAGCCATCTAAAATACGCGCATTATCATATTTAATGACTTCTTTGTGGGAATCAACAAGATCTTTCATTTGACTGCCCATTAACGTACCTACTGCATAAGATGCCGCTTTCTCATCGAATGTGTTATCTTCTGCAAAAACTTGGCCAGAAATCACCGCACTTACCATTAATGCTGCAATAGATAATTTTTGAATTTTTAACATATAAGTTAATCCTTTATAATGAATGGAATATTACAGGGAATAGATTAAATGGCTTTCTATCTATTCTCAACTTTTTTTTAGAATTTAGAGAAAATTTATGCAAATTCAACAAATGTTAGAAAATCGCATCGAGGAACTTGAAATGAAAATTGCATTTCAGGAACAGTTATTAGATGAATTAAATCACGCTTTAGTTCAACAGCAATTTGATATTGATAAAATGCAAGTCCAATTGCGTTATATGGCAAATAAATTAAAAGACTTTCAACCCTCTAACATTGCAAGTCAATCTGAAGAAACGCGACCGCCCCATTATTGATTTTTGCAATAAATTCGTACAAATGAAAAGGGCGCTTAATGCGCCCTTTAAATTACATTCTCAAATAATAATCAGCTAAATACTTGCCTGCTTATGCAAAGTATTTTTCCAAATCGTCGCTACCGCCAATGTGTTTACCACCGATAAACACTTGTGGAACAGTAGCACGACCTGAAACTGCACGTACGCTCACGATTGTTGCATCGTGACCTAATATGATTTCTTCAAAGCTTAAGCCTTTATCGTGTAAAAGTTGTTTTGCTTTTGCACAGAAAGGACAGCCAGGTTTTGTGAAGATTGAAATAGACTCTTGCACTTGGTGTTGTGGTGCAAGGTATTTCAACATAGTGTCAGCATCGGATACTTTGAACGGATCGCCTGGTTCGTTTGGTTCGATAAACATTTTTTCAACTACGCCGTTTTTCACAAGCATAGAATAACGCCATGAACGTTTACCGAAGCCTAAATCTTCTTTACCAACTAACATACCCATGCCTTCGGTAAATTCACCATTACCATCTGGAATGAAAGTGATGTTTTCAGATTTTTCATCTTCTTTCCATGCGTTCATTACGAAAGTATCATTTACAGATACAACAAGAATATCGTCTACACCGTATTTTTTGAATACTGGCGCTAATTCGTTGTAACGTGGTAAGTGTGATGATGAGCAAGTTGGAGTGAATGCGCCCGGTAATGAGAACACGATCACTGTTTTGTTATCAAATAACTCTGAGGTAGTTACATCAACCCATTTATCACCCTGACGAGTGCGGAATGTCACTTGAGGGACTTTTTTTCCTTCCATACTAGACATTGTTTTTTCTCCTATTGGTTGTTAATTTAAATTTTACGTGCTGTATTATAGGGAAAATTATGATATAGTCATAATCAATTAATTCTATTCTTTTAATTGAATTTTTCTATAGGGAAAATCTCATGAATATCCGTGATCTAGAATATCTTGTTGCCTTATCTGAATATAAACATTTCCGCCGTGCTGCCGATTCTTGTAATGTGAGCCAACCAACATTAAGTGGGCAAATTCGTAAGTTAGAAGATGAGCTTGGTATTATTTTGTTAGAACGTACTAGCCGTAAAGTGTTGTTTACTCAATCTGGGATGTTATTGGTTGATCAGGCTCGTACAGTTCTTCGAGAAGTAAAATTATTGAAAGAAATGGCGAGTAATCAAGGTAAAGAAATGACCGGGCCATTACACATCGGTTTAATTCCAACGGTTGGTCCTTATTTGCTCCCTTATATTGTGCCAATGTTAAAAGCGGCATTCCCTGATTTAGAAGTGTTTCTTTATGAAGCGCAAACGCATCAATTATTAGAACAATTGGAAACGGGGCGTTTAGATTGTGCTATCGTTGCCACTGTTCCAGAAACTGAGGCTTTTATTGAAGTACCTATTTTCAACGAGAAAATGTTACTCGCCGTATCAGAGCATCATCCTTGGGCTCAAGAAAGTAAACTTCCAATGAACCAATTAAATGGTCAAGAAATGTTAATGCTTGATGATGGTCATTGTTTGCGCAATCAAGCGCTAGATTATTGCTTCACTGCTGGTGCAAAAGAAAATTCCCATTTCCAAGCAACTAGTCTTGAAACTTTGCGCAATATGGTGGCAGCGAATGCTGGTATCACTTTTATGCCTGAATTAGCGGTACTAAATGAAGGTACGCGCAAAGGTGTGAAATATATTCCTTGTTATTCGCCAGAGCCATCACGCACCATTGCGTTGGTTTATCGTCCTGGTTCGCCATTACGTAATCGTTATGAGCGTGTGGCAAGTGCGGTCAGCGATGAAGTTAAATCTATTCTAGATGGGTTGAAATAATGGCTGGTGTTCGTGCTGTTCAAAAAGAAAAGACTCGTCGCGCTTTAGTGGATGCAGCATTTAATCAACTTAGCGCAGAAAAAAGTTTTTCTAATTTAAGTTTACGAGAAGTGGCACGCGAGGCTGGTATTGCGCCTACCTCTTTCTATCGCCATTTTAGTGATATGGATGAACTTGGCTTAGAAATGGTGGATGAAGCAGGTTTGATGTTGCGCCAATTAATGCGTCAAGCGCGTAAACGTATTGATGCGGGCGGTAGTGTTATTTCTGTTTCTGTGGATACATTTTTTGAATTTATTACTAATAGCACGAACGTTTTTCGCTTGTTATTACGCGAAAGTTCAGGCACTTCTCAAGCTTTTCGTACTGCGGCAGCACGCGAAATTAAGCATTTTGTTGATGAGTTATCAGAATATATTTCCTACAAACATCAATATTCGCAATATGTTGCTTATGTTCAAGCGGAAGGCATCGTAACAATCGTATTCACTGCAGGGGCGAATGCTTTAGATATGAGTAAAGCTGAGCGTGAGCAACTTAAAGCTCGTGTGATTTTGCAGTTGAGAATGCTTGCAAAAGGTGCTGATTTTGCAGCGAATAAGGAAAGAGGCAAGTAAGATAGTTTATATCTAGCCTATTAGTTTTCTCTTTGTGCTTAGGTATTTGCTATCTTTTATTCTTCCAAGTTATTTTTCATACCAAATTTTATTTATATAAAGGGTAATAAATCCTGATGGCGTTTCTACCCGCACTTCGTCGTCTAATGTTTTTCCGATTAAAGCTCGAGCAACTGGGGAATCAATGGATATCCAATTTTTCGCAGGGGCAAATTCATCACAACCGACGATACGATATTGCTTGGTTTCGCCTTCTTCATTTTCTAATTCCACCCACGCACCGAAGAAAACTTTTCCCTCTTGCTTTGGGTTGTAATCGACAATTTGTAGCACTTCCAATCTTTTAGTTAAAAAACGCACGCGGCGATCAATTTCACGTAAACGACGTTTACCATAAATATATTCGGCATTTTCGCTACGATCGCCTAGCGCAGCTGCATCTGAAACGGCTTGAGTGACTTTTGGGCGTTCTTCTTTCCACAAAAACTTGAGTTCTTGGTCAAGCGCAAGCCAGCCTTGACGGGTAATATAATTTGATTTTGCCATAATAAAAATAAAAGAAAGTTTTTTGAATTATATTTGAGCCAGCCCACTAAAACCAGTATTCTATCTTCGTTTTTTTATAATAAAGAAGTACGACAATGTTAAATCAACAAATTAGCCAAATTATTGCGGCAGAATTAACCGTTCAACCCCAACAAATTCTTGCTGCCATTCAATTATTAGATGATGGCAACACCATTCCATTTATCGCCCGTTATCGTAAAGAAGCCACAGGGGGCTTAGATGACACCCAGCTTCGCCATTTTGAAACCCGTTTAATTTATTTACGTGAATTAGAAGAACGTCGTCAAACCATCTTGAAATCTATTGAAGAGCAAGGAAAATTGACCGATGAATTGCGTGACAAAATCCATGCGACACAAAGCAAAACCGAATTAGAGGATTTATATTTACCGTACAAACCAAAACGTCGCACCAAAGGGCAAATTGCCATTGAAGCTGGTCTTGAACCATTGGCTGATTTACTTTGGAGCGAGCCAAAAAATGATCCAGAATCAACCGCACTTTCCTTTGTGGATGCTGATAAAGGCGTGACAGACACCAAAGTAGCCCTTGATGGTGCACGCTATATTTTAATGGAACGTTTTGCTGAAGATGCAGGTTTATTAGCGAAAGTTCGTGATTATTTAGCAAAAAATGCCGTTATCGTATCAAAAGTGATCGAAGGCAAAGAAACGGAAGGCGCAAAATTCCAAGATTATTTCGATCATCAAGAATTATTGAAAAATGTGCCTTCTCATCGTGCATTGGCTATGTTCCGTGGACGTAATGAGGGCATTTTACAATTAAGTTTAAATGCTGATCCTGATGCGGAAGAAGGAAGTCGCCAAAGCTATTGTGAAGAGATTATTCGTGATTATTTAGATGTGCGTTTCACGGGACAGCCAGCAGATAAATGGCGTGAGCAAGTGATTGCGTGGACGTGGAAAATCAAAGTTTCGTTGCATTTAGAAACGGAATTAATGGCAAGTTTACGTGAAAAAGCGGAAGAAGAAGCCATTGATGTTTTCGCTCGAAATCTGACCGCACTTTTAATGGCGGCACCGGCTGGTGCGAAAAGTACTATGGGCTTGGACCCAGGCTTACGTACAGGTGTTAAAGTCGCGGTGGTGGATAACACAGGTAAATTATTAGATACCACTACCATTTATCCACACACGGGGCGTGAAGCTGAAGCACAAGTGGCGATTTTCAGCTTAATCCGCAAACATAACGTGGAATTAATTGCCATTGGTAATGGTACGGCTTCTCGTGAAACAGAACGTTTTGCGAAAGACGTGATTAAAGAAATTAAAGAAAATAAGCCACAAACCGTTGTGGTGAGTGAAGCTGGCGCGTCCGTTTATTCAGCTTCTGAATTTGCGGCAAATGAATTCCCGAATTTAGATGTATCTTTACGTGGTGCAGTCTCTATTGCACGTCGTTTACAAGATCCATTGGCAGAATTAGTGAAAATCGAACCGAAAGCCATTGGTGTAGGGCAATATCAACACGATGTAAACCAAACCCAACTTGCGCGTAAACTAGATGCAGTAGTGGAAGACTGTGTAAACGCAGTAGGTGTGGATTTGAATACAGCATCCGCACCATTATTAGCTCGTGTAGCTGGTATGACAAAAACCTTAGCGCAAAACATTGTGGAATATCGTGATGAAAATGGGCGTTTTGAAAGTCGTAGCGAATTGAAAAAAGTGCCACGTTTAGGGCCAAAAGCCTTTGAGCAATGTGCAGGCTTTATGCGTATTGCAAACGGGAAAAATCCACTTGATGCTTCAGGTGTTCACCCAGAAGCTTATCCTGTGGTCGAAAAAATTTTGCAAGCTACCGCTCAATCTATTCAAGATTTAATGGGTAATGCGGGTGTGGTACGTCAGCTTGATGCAAAACAATTCATTGATGAGCAATTTGGTTTACCGACCGTCCAAGATATTTTCAAAGAGTTGGAAAAACCAGGGCGCGATCCGCGTGGTGAGTTTAAAACTGCTGTATTCGCAGAAGGCGTGGAAGAAATAACGGATTTAAAATCTGGAATGATTTTAGAAGGAACAGTGACTAATGTAACCAATTTCGGCGCATTTGTGGATATTGGTGTTCATCAAGATGGTTTAGTACATATTTCATCATTAAGCGATAAATTCGTGGAAGATCCCCATCAAGTGGTAAAAACAGGCAACATTGTAAAAGTCAAAGTGTTAGAAGTGGATGTGCCACGTAAACGCATTGCATTGACGATGCGATTAGATGAAAGTGCGGTCAAAAATGATAGCAAATCTGACCGCACTTTATCCGCAAGACCTCGTGGAAATATGCAACGAGAGGCGCGTAATTCAAAAGGTAATAACGTGATGGGCAATGCCTTTGCTGATGCGCTAAAAAATTGGAAAAAATAACAAGTTATGGGGCGAAATTATTCGCCCTTTTTTTATCGTTTTCCTTTCCCGAAAAGCATCGCCAAAACGGCGATTTTTTGCTATAATCTCGCCCAATTTTTATTTACAAAAGAATGAGATAAATTATGTCAGAAACGACCAATGATAACTATGGTGCATCGAGCATTAAAGTATTAAAAGGCCTTGATGCGGTGCGTAAACGTCCAGGTATGTATATCGGTGATACCGATGACGGTACTGGTTTGCACCATATGGTATTTGAAGTGGTGGATAATGCCATTGATGAAGCCCTCGCTGGCCATTGTTCCGATATTATCGTGACAATTCACGATGATAATTCTGTATCGGTGCAAGATGATGGGCGCGGGATTCCTGTGGATATTCATCCTGAAGAAGGCGTTTCTGCAGCGGAAGTGATTATGACTGTGCTTCACGCAGGCGGTAAATTTGACGATAACTCTTATAAAGTATCGGGCGGTTTACACGGTGTGGGCGTATCAGTGGTGAATGCGCTTTCTGATAAGTTACAATTAACCATTCGTCGTCAAGGTCACGTTCACGAGCAGTTTTATCATTTAGGGGAGCCTCAATCGCCATTAACAGTGATTGGCGAAACAGAGGCAACGGGGACAACGGTTCGTTTCTGGCCAAGCTCAGATATTTTTGCTATCACAACCTTTGATTACAAAATCTTAGCAAAACGCTTACGTGAGCTTTCTTTCTTGAATTCTGGCGTATCTATTCGTTTAATCGATAAACGTGATGGATCTGAAGATCATTTCCATTACGAAGGCGGTATTCAAGCATTCGTAGAATATTTGAACAAAAATAAAAACCCAATTCATCCAAAGCCATTTTATTTTACCGCTGAGAAAGATGGCATCGGCGTAGAAGTTGCATTGCAGTGGAATGATGGTGTAAATGAAAACGTGTACTGCTTTACCAATAACATTCCTCAACGTGATGGCGGTACTCACCTAGCTGGTTTCCGTGGGGCTTTAACCCGTAGCTTAAATAGCTATATGGAAAACGAAGGCATGCTGAAAAAAGAAAAAGTGGCGACTTCAGGCGATGATGCGCGTGAAGGTTTGGTGGCTATTATTTCAGTTAAAGTGCCAGATCCAAAATTTTCATCGCAAACTAAAGATAAACTTGTGTCTTCAGAAGTTAAAAGTGCGGTGGAATCAGCGATGAATGAAAAAATGCAGGAATATTTATTAGAAAATCCTGCAGATGCAAAAATCATTGTAAATCAAATTATTATGGCTGCTCGTGCGCGCGAAGCAGCACGTAAAGCTCGTGAAATGACGCGCCGTAAAGGGGCATTAGATATTGCAGGTTTACCAGGTAAACTAGCAGACTGCCAAGAAAAAGATCCTGCGCTTTCTGAACTTTACTTGGTGGAGGGGGACTCCGCTGGTGGTTCTGCAAAAGTTGGTCGTGATCGTAAAACTCAAGCAATTTTGCCATTGAAAGGTAAAATCTTAAACGTAGAAAAAGCACGTTTCGACAAAATGTTGTCTTCCCAAGAAGTGGGCACATTAATTACTGCTTTAGGCTGCGGTATTGGTCGTGATGAATATAATCCAGATAAATTACGTTATCATCATATCATTATTATGACCGATGCTGATGTGGATGGTTCTCACATCCGTACGTTGCTTTTAACGTTTTTCTATCGTCAAATGCCTGAGCTGATTGAGCGTGGTTATGTTTACATTGCTCAGCCGCCACTTTACAAAGTGAAAAAAGGAAAACAAGAACGCTACATTAAAGATGCGGATGAAATGGAGCAATATGAATTAACCCTTGCGTTAGATGGCGCAGAATTACATATCAGCGCAAATGCACCAGCAATGAATGCCCTTGTATTTGAGAAATTGGTGGCAGAATATAACAGCGTACAAAAACTTATCGGTCGTTTAAATCGTCATTACCCAGTGCCTGTATTGCAAGGATTAATTTATCAGTCGCCAATTTCTGTTGAAATGATGAAAGACGAAAGTGCGGTGGAAAATTGGGGTAAATCTTTTGTTGAACAACTGACCGCAAAAGAAACAGAAGCGCATCAATATTCAGTGCGTACACAATTTAATGCGGAACGCCAAGTGTATGAAGCGGTGATTACTGTTCGTAAACATGGTATTGATACCGATTATTTCTTGAATTTTGATTTTGTTCACGGCAATGAATACGCGAAAATTGTTTCTCTTAATAAACAACTCAATGGTTTATTAGAAGAGGGTGCTTATGTTATTCGTGGTGAAAAAGTACAACCAGTGCGTAGTTTTGAACAAGCCGTTGAATGGCTAGTGAAAGAATCGCGCAAAGGCTTGGAAGTTCAGCGTTATAAAGGACTAGGCGAAATGAACGCTGATCAACTTTGGGAAACCACAATGGATCCAAATTCACGTCGTATGTTGAAAGTTTCTATTAAAGATGCTGTTGCAGCGGATCAACTCTTCACGACCTTAATGGGAGATGAAGTTGAGCCACGTCGTGAGTTCATTGAGCTGAATGCGTTGAGAGCAAATTTAGACGTGTAAATTTTCGTCTATTTATATTCAATTCATGACTGAAAGGGCACCAAAGTGCCCTTTCTTTGTTTATCTTGTTATTTCATATAAGGATTACTATTGGTTTTTTGAACTTAAGTGAGTAAACTAAATGCACTCATTTTCTCAACGGAGAACCTTTATGAAACCTTATCTTATCGCCCCATCAATTCTTTCTGCCGATCTTGCACGTCTTGGCGATGACGTACAAAACGTACTTAATGCAGGAGCGGATGTTATTCATTTTGATGTTATGGATAATCATTATGTACCTAATCTCACTTTTGGGCCTGCGGTATGTCAAGCTTTACGTGATTATGGCATTAGCGCACCGATAGATGTGCATTTAATGGTAAAACCGATCGATCGCATTATTCCCGATTTTGCTAAAGCAGGTGCGAACTACATCACTTTCCACCCAGAATCTAGCGAACATATTGACCGCTCTTTGCAGCTTATTCGCGATTGTGGTTGTAAATCTGGATTAGTTTTTAATCCTGCGACGCCGTTGAGCTATTTAGATTACGTTTTGGATAAAGTGGATGTGGTTTTATTAATGTCAGTTAATCCCGGATTTGGCGGACAATCTTTTATTCCAGCAACATTGAAGAAATTACAACAGGCTCGTAAGATTATTGATGAAAGTGGTTATGACATTCGTCTTGAAGTCGATGGTGGAGTGAAGGTTGATAACATCGCAGAAATAGCCGCAGCGGGTGCTGATATGTTTGTGGCAGGTTCCGCAATTTTTGGTAAGCCAGATTATAAACAAGTTATTGACCAAATGCGTACACAACTTGCGAGTGTGGGCAAATAACTATCATTTTAATGAAATGTGATTGCAATAGAACAGAGAAAAACAATGAATACACAATTTAAACTTATTGGCTTTGATTTAGACGGCACCTTGGTAAATAGCTTGCCTGATTTAGCGTTATCCGTAAATTCTGCCTTGGCTGAATTTGATTTACCGAAAGCGCCAGAAGAATTAGTTTTAACTTGGATCGGCAATGGTGCACCTGTATTAATTGCTCGAGCGTTAAATTGGGCGAAAAAACAAACAGGAAAAGTGCTAACTGAAACAGAGGTTAAGCAAGTAACAGAACGTTTTAATTTTTATTATGGCGAGAATTTATGTAATGTCAGCCGCTTGTATCCAAATGTAAAAGAAACTTTAGAAATCCTGAAAGAAAAAGGCTATGCCCTAGCAGTTGTTACGAATAAACCGACAAAGCACGTTCAACCTGTGTTGGCAGCATTTGGCATTGATCATTTATTTAGTGAAATGTTGGGCGGCCAATCCTTACCTGCCATTAAGCCACATCCAGCTCCTCTTTATTATTTATGCGGAAAATTTGGTTTTGAACCACGCCAAGTGCTTTTCGTGGGCGATTCTAAAAATGATATTATCGCAGGTCACGCTGCGGGCTGTGCAGTTGTTGGTTTAACTTACGGCTACAATTACAATATCCCTATCCGTGAATCCAATCCAGATTGGGTGTTTGATGATTTTGCCCAGCTATTAAGTATTCTTTAAGTTTTCCATCTAATAAAAAGTGCGGTTAATTTTTACCGCACTTTTGTTATCTACTTAATTGATTTTAAAGAATGTTTGAAAATTCTTCTAACATTTCTTTTGGCCATACGCTTGATTGCACTTCACCGATATGTTTTTTACGAAGTAAAAGCATCGCTAAGCGAGATTGACCGATACCACCGCCGATAGTTAATGGCAATTTCCCGTTTAATAAATCTTGGTGCCAATCCATTTTTAAACGGTCTTCATCGCCTGTTAAGCCAACTTGTAAGCGTAATGCACTTTCATCTACGCGGATACCCATTGAGGATAGTTCAAAGGCTTTGCCTAATTGGTCGTTCCATACCAAAATGTCGCCATTTAAGCCTTTGTAGCCATTTTCAGATTCTGTTGTCCAGTCATCATAGTCAGGTGCACGACCATCATGAGGTTTGCCATCTGAAAGTTTGCCGCCAATCCCGATTAAGAATACTGCACCGTATTCTTTACAAATTGCGTTTTCACGCTCTTTACTGCTTAAATCTGGATAGCGTTTTACTAAATCTTCGCTATGCACAAAGGTAATCTGTTTTGGAAGAATGGAAGGAATATCAAAACGTGCTTCTACGGCTAATTCTGTTAAACGAATAGCACGATAAATAGAATTTACCGTTTCTTTTAAGTATGCAAAATTACGACGACCTTCAGGAATCACTTTTTCCCAGTCCCATTGATCTACATAAACAGAGTGCGTTGGATCAAGAGAATCTTCATCGGGACGCAATGCTTTCATATGAACAAACAAGCCTTCGTCTTCTTTAAAGTTGAAACGAGCTAATGTATGGCGTTTCCATTTCGCAAGAGAATGCACAACTTCAAATACGGCATTTGGAATACATTTCACATTAACCTGTACGGCTTTTTCAATGCCTGATAAGTTATCTTGCATTCCGTTACCCACTTGGCTCAAAATTGGGCCTTGCACTTCAATAATGCCAAGTTGCTCAATAAGATTTTGGGTAAAAGTGTTCTTCACAAAGCTGATTTCTTGTTGTTGTAAAATAAATGTCTTTTTCATTTTGATAACCTTTTTTAACGAGGAGTAATATTTTTGAGTATTATTCAGTAAATAATGATTTTATTTCAAGTATTTTATTTACTTTCTTTTCTTGGTTAAATATCATCTAATTCATTGTGAAAAAATTAAATAAAATCTAAAGGAGGAAGTTTTATGCACAACATTGATAGTTTAGATCAAAAAATATTACGTGTACTCACTAAAGATGCGAGAACACCATACGCAGAAATGGCTAAAAATTTTGGTGTTAGTCCAGGAACGATTCACGTTCGGGTCGAAAAAATGCGTCAATCGGGCATTATTAAAGGCACAAAAGTGATTATTGATGAACGTAAATTAGGCTATGATGTATGTTGTTTTATCGGCATTATTCTAAAAAGCGCAAAAGATTATGAAAAAGTGATCAAAAAGCTAGAAAGTTTTGATGAAGTAGTCGAGGCCTATTATACAACGGGCAATTACTCGATTTTCTTAAAGGTGATGACACACACAATCGCAGAATTACATTCGGTTTTGGCGACCAAGATTCAGTTAATTGATGAAATTCAATCCACTGAAACCTTGATTTCAATGCAAAATCCAATTTTGCGAGATATTAAACCTTAAGAACATAGAAAGTGCGGTGAAATTTTTATTCAAATTTATCTTGGTGTTTAAATTTCAATAAATCTCTCCGCTCTTTTTTATTTGGGCGACGATCAGGATGGGGCATTGAAAGGGAATTATTTTTTCTTGCCCACTCGATTTCTTCTCTTTTTTTCACGCTACTTTCGGTTTCTTGATAGAGTAATTGTGCTTCTGGCACACCTCGGCGTTGATCGCTTAAGGCGATAATTTTTATTTCTTTTTCTTCGTTTCCCTGGCGAAGTTTTAACATTGCGCCCACTTCCACAATTTTACTTACTTTCGCACGTTGATTGTTGTAATGCACTTTACCACTTTCAATCATCGCTTTAGCAATGCTCCGTGTTTTGTAAAATCGGGCAGCCCACAACCATTTATCTAATCTGACTTCTTTTTCTGCCATTATTTTCTCCTTATTTTGATTCGACAAAATAGTACCACAAAGTATGCTAATGAACTGTTATTAAAAATTTTATTCTTTAATAGGATTTTTATTAAATGAAAAAAAATAAAAACAGGTTAATTTAAACATTTTTCAATAAAACAAATTTTATGTTAAAAAAACTTGAAAAATAGTCAAATTTTTGACAAGGTTGAGCGGTTTTCTTTTTTTAAGCTCAAGGAACAATTTATGCATAACGAAAACTTAAAAGAATTGACCGTTCGAGGAATTATCCTCGGTGCATTGATTACGGTAATTTTCACTGCATCCAATGTGTATCTCGGTCTAAAAGTGGGGGTGACATTTGCGTCATCTATTCCAGCGGCCGTCATTTCTATGGCAGTACTCAAATTTTTCAAAGATTCTAGCATTCTTGAAAATAATATGGTGCAAACTCAAGCATCTTCAGCAGGTACGCTTTCTTCGGTGATCTTCGTCTTGCCTGGTTTATTAATGATGGGCTACTGGCAAGATTTCCCATTCTGGCAAACGATGTTGATTTGTGCAGCTGGTGGTACATTGGGCGTGTTATTCACTATTCCATTACGCCGTGCAATGGTGGTAAATAGTAATTTACCTTATCCTGAAGGGGTAGCCGCTGCAGAAATTTTGAAAGCAGGTAATCATGCAGATGGCGACAGCGGTGTGAAAGATATTGCTTACGGTGGTGTTTTAGCAGGATTAGTGGCATTTTTAACTAATGGTTTACGCGTGATGGCTGATGGTGCAAGTGCTTGGATTCAAACAGGAAAAGCGGCGTTCCAATTACCAATGGGCTTTTCACTTGCCTTACTCGGTGCTGGTTATTTAATTGGTATCGTGGGCGGTATCGCAATGTTGATCGGTGTTATTTTGACTTGGGGTGTGGCAGTGCCATATTTCACAATGTCAGAAGATATTGCCGCGGATGCAAGTTTAATTGATTCTGCGATGACTGTTTGGAAAACCAAAGTGCGTTATATTGGTGTGGGTACAATTGGCATTGCTGCGATTTGGACATTGCTGATTTTAATGAAACCAATGATTGAAGGAATGGTTCATTCTTTCCGTATGCTGAAAGGTGGGCAAGAGGCATCAGAACATCGTATTGATATTGACCTTTCTCCAAAAACAATGATTTATATCTTAATTGCGACGGTTGCGTTAATTGTTATTTCATTACATCACTTTATTGCGGCGGCACCAATTTCGCCTGAGCTTTCCATTTTATTAGTGGTAGTTTGTACTTTCTTAGCGGTATTTATCGGCTTCTTTGTGGCAGCGGCTTCTGGTTATATGGCTGGTTTAGTGGGTTCATCTTCAAGCCCAATTTCTGGTATCGGAATTATTTCTGTTATCGTGATTTCATTAGTATTGGTGTCAATCGGTAATGCCTCGGGCTTATTTGAAACTGTAGATGGTCAGAAATTTTTAACCGCACTTACATTGTTTACGGCATCTATCGTAATCACTACAGCCTGTATTTCTAATGATAATCTACAAGATTTAAAAACGGGTTTATTAGTTGAAGCAACACCTTGGCGACAACAAGTTGCATTAATTATCGGCTGCTTTGTCGGTGCACTTGTTATCGCGCCAGTGTTAGAAATCTTATATCACGCGTATGGTTTCAGTGGTGCATTGCCACGTCCAGATATGGATCCTTCACAAGCCTTATCTGCACCACAAGCAACGTTAATGACCGCCATTTCTCAAGGTATTTTCACAAATAAATTGGAATGGACTTACATCTTAACTGGTGTGGGTTTAGGTGCTGTGTTAATTACGATTGATGCATTTTTGAAAAAAGTCAGCAACAAAGTCTTTAGCTTGCCAGTTATTGCTGTGGGGATTGGTATTTACTTACCACCATCAATTAATACGCCTGTGATTGTTGGTGCATTCCTAGCGTGGATTATGGCTCGCCATATTGCAAAACTTGGTAACAAAGAAGTGTCAGCTAAAGCAGAACGTTTCGGTACGCTTTTCTCTGCAGGTTTAATTGTAGGCGAAAGTTTAATGGGTGTCATTTTAGCATTCATTATTGCGGCTTCTGTTACCACTGGTGGTTCTGAAGCGCCATTATCCTTAAATCTTGAAAACTGGGATACAATTGGCGAGTGGTTCGGTTTAATCGTATTTATCGTGGGCATTGTGATTTTTGCATCTCGCGTATTACGTGCGAAAAAAATCTGATTAATCCTTAAATTTATTTTAGAATAGGTTATCTTCTGGATAGCCTATTTTTCACTATGAAATCTTACTTAAAAACACTTATTTTTTTCCCTCTGATTTTACAGATAGTCGTCACCGCACTTTTGATTTGGTTCGATGATGACTCAAGTGGCGTTATCGTTCCTTTTTCTAGCTATGCTCTCACAGCATTTCTTCTTGCCGCCATTCCCGCATTTTTAACCGCACTTTTAGCCGCAAAATTCCGTTACACACGTTATAACATTGCTTCGATTGTATTAGTTTCATCGATCATTTCATTTGTTTACTGCAATATGGCATCTTATTTTTATTTGTTATTACTCGGCGAACAAGACACTTCCTTTTGGGGCTGGTTGACCGAAGGGGGATTGTCCCTCGGGTTAATAAGCACATGCGGAATGGTTTTTTATGCTCTATTTGTAATGCCTTGGTTACTGCCAAAAACAAGAGAATAATTTTATGCTGACGCTAAACGAACATTTACTTAACCAAGTATTGCTGATTGCTTACCAAGCGGGTAAGCATTTGCAACAGTTTTATCAAAAACAGGTTCATGTTGAATTGAAAGAAGACAACACGCCTGTGACGGAAGCGGATCTTTTTGTGAGCCAATTTTTAACCGAAAAATTGACCGCACTTTTCCCTAATGTCCCCGTTCTTTCGGAAGAAAATTGCCATATTTCCTTTGAAGAACGTAAAAATTGGAAAGAATATTGGTTGATTGATCCTCTTGATGGCACACAGCAATTTATTAATCGTACCGATCAATTTTCTGTGTTGATAACCTTAGTTCGTAAAAATAAACCAGTGTTAAGCGTTATTCATGCGCCAATTTTATCGACAACTTATTATGCAATGTGTGATTTCGGCACGTTTAAAAAACAACTGGATCAGGTAAAAAAACTCACTAAAAACATGACAAATTTTGACCGCCCTTTACGAATTGCGGTAGGTGCAACCACTTCACAAGAAAAAGTGCGGTCGATTTTGCCGAAGGATTTTCCTTGTGAATTTGTTGTGGTTGGTTCAAGTAGCTTAAAAAGCGGTTTAGTGGCTGAAGGTGCGGTAGATTGTTATGTTCGTTTAGGACAAACAGGCGAATGGGATACCGCTGGTGCTGAAGTGCTACTGGGTGAAACTCACGGTGCCATTTTTGACTCTCATTTTGAGCCTTTAACCTATAACCAACGCGAAACATTGATTAATCCGCATTTTGTTATGGTGGGCGATCAATCGTTCGATTGGCGTTCTATCTTTCAATTTAATTGATTGGTTCGATTGGTTTTTTTCTCTAGAATACGGCATTATTTTCGACATTACTCGGAAGCCGAATAAGGAATAATTATGCAAACTGATAATAATTGTATCGTCATTTTTGGCGCGTCTGGTGACTTAACTCATCGTAAACTCATTCCAGCCCTTTATAATCTCTACAAAATCGGGCGTTTGAGTGAAAACTTTTCCGTTCTTGGTGTTGCACGTTCTGAGTTGAACGATGAAACTTTCCGCGAAAAAATGCGTGAGGCGTTAATTCATAATGAAGAAACAACACCTGACACTTTAGATGCTTTCTGCTCTCATCTTTATTACCAAGCAGTGAATACTTCGGATGCTCAAGATTACGGCAAACTTGTTCCACGCTTAGACGATCTTCACGATAAATATCAAACCTGTGGTAACACCTTTTACTATATGTCCACTCCGCCAAATCTTTATGGCGTGATTCCTGAGTGTTTGGCTGCACATGGTTTAAATACGGAAGAATATGGCTGGAAACGTATTATCGTTGAAAAACCTTTTGGTTACGATGAAAAAACAGCGCAAACATTAGACGTACAAATCCACCGTTTCTTTGAAGAACACCAAATTTATCGTATCGACCATTATTTAGGTAAAGAAACCGTTCAAAACTTGCTCGTATTACGTTTTTCAAATGGTTGGTTTGAACCGCTTTGGAACCGTAATTTCATTGATTATGTAGAAATTACTGGTGCAGAATCTATTGGCGTGGAAGAGCGCGGGGGCTATTATGATGGTTCTGGCGCAATGCGAGATATGTTCCAAAACCATTTATTGCAAGTGTTAGCGATGGTGGCAATGGAGCCGCCAGCGATTATTAACGCGAATTCAATGCGTGATGAAGTAGCAAAAGTGATGCATAGTTTGCGTCCATTAACTTCGGAGGATATGGAGAATAACCTTGTTTTGGGTCAATACACTGCGGCTGAAATTAACGGCAAAATGGAAAAAGGCTATCTAGAAGAAAAAGGCGTACCGGCAAATTCTCGTACTGAAACCTACATCGCATTACGTTGTGAAATTGAAAACTGGCGTTGGGCTGGTGTGCCGTTCTATGTTCGTACGGGTAAACGCTTACCAGCTCGTGTGACTGAAATTGTGATCCATTTTAAAACTACGCCACATCCTGTATTCAGCCAAAATGCACCAGAGAATAAATTAATTATTCGTATTCAACCTGATGAAGCGATTTCAATGCGTTTTGGTTTGAAGAAACCAGGTGCAGGTTTTGAAGCGAAAGAAGTATCAATGGATTTCCGTTATGCAGATTTAGCAGGCGCGCAAGTATTAACCGCTTATGAACGTTTATTGTTGGATGCGATGAAAGGCGATGCAACCTTGTTTGCTCGTACTGATGCTGTGCATGCCGCATGGAAATTTGTGCAACCGATTTTAGATTACAAAGCCAATGGTGGTCGTATTCACGAATATGAAGCTGGCACTTGGGGGCCTGTTGCAGCTGATAAATTAATCGCAAAACAAGGCAAAGTGTGGCGTAAACCAAGTGGATTGATGAAGAAAAAAGTTTAACTAATCTAATGTAGGGTGGGCTTTAGCCCACCGATCTTACTAACATAATAAATTGTGGGCTAAAGCCCACCCTACGGAAAATCAATGAACTATATCAGCTTCCCAACTGCTCAACATGCAGTCGATAAAATTGCACAAGAATTTGTGATTTATAGCCAATTAACTCACCCTGTGCATATTTCCCTTTCTGGTGGTTCGACGCCTAAGTTATTATTTAAAACCCTAGCCAAATCACCTTATGCGGAACAAATTAACTGGAAAAATCTGCATTTTTGGTGGGGTGATGATCGTATGGTTCCGCCATCTGATCCTGAAAGTAACTATGGCGAAGTGCAAAAACTTTTATTCGATCATATTCAAATTCCAGCAGAAAACATCCATCGAATTCGTGGCGAAAATGAACCGCACTTTGAGCTAAAACGCTTCGAAGAAGAATTAAGTGCGGTCATTCCAAACGGTGTTTTTGATTGGATTATTTTAGGCATGGGGACAGACGGTCATACTGCTTCTCTCTTCCCACATCAAACCAATTTTGATGATGAAAACCTAGCTGTCATTGCTAAGCATCCTGAAAGTGGTCAAATTCGCATTTCTAAAACAGCTAAACTCATTGAACAAGCCAAACGCATTACCTATTTGGTAACGGGCGAAAGCAAGGCGGATATTTTAAAAGAAATCCAAACGACTCCTGCAGAAAATCTGCCTTACCCTGCTGCCAAAATTAAAGCAAAAAATGGGGTGACGGAGTGGTACTTAGACAAAGCAGCGGCAAGGCTTCTCTAATGGAAATTTTAGCTCATATTTTAACTTGCACTTGTCACCCTTGAACATTGGTTGCCTGCAGTGTTGGCAATAGTTTTGTAAATGGTTGCATAAAATTGATCGCTTGTAGGGGCAAATTACATTTGCCCTATAAAAACAATTACAGCGGAATGTATGACTACGAAATATAATGCAGGTATTCATCATCGAAGATCGATTCGTTTAAAACATTATAATTATCGTTCTGAAGGATTTTATTTCATCACCATTTGTTGTAAAAATAAAGAATGTCTATTTGGGCATATCATTAATCAACAAATGCAATTAAATGATTTAGGGAATTACGTAAAACAGTGTTGGGAAAATATTCCAATGTTCTTTCCACAAGTACGAATTGATGAATTTGTTATTATGCCAAATCATTTACACGGTATTATTGAAATTATTGAACAGGTAAAGGGCAAATGTAATTTGCCCCTACAATCAAGAGCAGCACAAAAGGGAACATCTCAAACAATTGGCTCAATAGTTCGTGGATTTAAAGCAGGTGTAACATCTTGGGCAAGAAAAAATAGTGAAATTTTTGATGTTTGGCAGCGAAATTATTATGAACATATTATTCGTGATGAAAAATCTTATTTGCAGATTTATGAATATATTCAAAATAATCCTATTTTATGGGAACAAGATCAATTATATGTAGATTAAAAGGGCGAATGTAATTCCCTCCTACAATTTATCTACATCATAGACAAACATGTAGGGGCTAATTATATTAGCCCTCATCATAAACAAAGATTTAGTAATCCAACAGGAGAAAACAATGTCAGTAAAAGGCGACATCGGTGTTATCGGCTTAGCCGTAATGGGGCAAAACCTCATTTTAAATATGAACGACCACGGGTTTAAAGTCGTGGCATATAACCGTACCACTTCAAAAGTGGATGAATTTTTACAAGGTGCGGCAAAAGGCACCAATATTATCGGCGCATACTCTTTAGAAGATTTAGCTGCTAAATTAGAAAAACCACGTAAAGTGATGTTAATGGTGCGCGCTGGTGATGTGGTGGATCAATTCATTGAAGCATTATTACCACATTTAGAAGAGGGCGACATCATTATTGATGGCGGTAACTCAAACTATCCAGATACGAACCGTCGAGTGAAAGCCTTGGCGGAGAAAGGTATTCGCTTTATCGGTTCGGGTGTGTCTGGTGGCGAAGAAGGGGCGCGTCACGGGCCTTCAATTATGCCGGGCGGTAATCAAGAAGCATGGCAATATGTGAAACCAATTTTCCAAGCAATCTCAGCTAAAACAGAACAAGGCGAACCTTGTTGTGACTGGGTCGGCGGCGAAGGTGCTGGTCATTTTGTGAAAATGGTTCACAATGGTATTGAATATGGCGATATGCAGTTAATTTGCGAAGCATACCAATTCTTAAAAGAAGGTTTAGGCTTGAGCTATGAAGAAATGCAAGCCATCTTCGCAGAATGGAAAAATACTGAACTTGATAGCTATTTAATCGATATCACCACTGACATTCTTGGCTATAAAGATGCAAGTGGAGAACCTTTAGTCGAAAAAATCTTGGATACTGCAGGTCAAAAAGGGACAGGTAAATGGACAGGTATCAATGCGTTAGATTTTGGTATTCCATTAACTTTAATCACTGAATCCGTTTTTGCACGCTGCGTGTCTTCCTTTAAAGATCAACGTGTTGCGGCTAATCAATTATTCGGCAAAACTATTACACCAGTTGAAGGCGACAAAAAAGTATGGATTGAAGCGGTACGTAAAGCATTATTAGCGTCAAAAATTATTTCTTACGCACAAGGCTTTATGCTGATTCGTGAAGCCTCTGAACAATTTGGTTGGGATATTAACTATGGTGCAACTGCGTTGTTATGGCGTGAAGGTTGTATCATTCGTAGCCGTTTCTTAGGTAATATTCGCGATGCTTATGAAGCAAATCCAAATCTTGTTTTCTTAGGTTCAGATAGCTACTTCAAAGGCATTTTAGAAAACGCATTAAGTGACTGGCGTAAAGTGGTGGCAAAATCTATCGAAGTGGGTATCCCAATGCCTTGTATGGCGTCTGCGATTACTTTCTTAGATGGCTATACTTCAGCACGTTTACCAGCAAACTTATTGCAAGCACAACGCGACTACTTCGGCGCTCATACTTATGAACGCACAGATAAACCTCGTGGCGAGTTTTTCCACACCAACTGGACTGGTCGTGGCGGTAATACAGCATCAACTACTTATGATGTGTAGTTAAAAACATCAATAAGAATTACCGCACTTTAAACTGTTGCCATAAATTTGGATAGTTTATTAATTTGCTGAAATATTGGGCTCTACATAATGTAGAGCTCAATTATTTATACTAAGGGTATACTTTATTGATGGCAGCGATCGTAAAGCGGTTGTAATTGTTGAATGGTGTGTGTAATAAATAAAACGGGATCTATTTGATTTAATTCGGCTTTTTCAATACTTTTCCCAATGCACCAAAAATCCTCATCTGAACGTAAGATCAGATTTTTTTCAGAAATGACCTTCACTTGGCGAAAATCATCATATTCACTTTCATCCTCTCGCCAAATCTCAAAATCAGCAAATTGTTTGAAATCAAATTGATCAAGCCACTGATTATATTGTTGCACATTAATTTGTGAGCGATCTGCACGATAGCAATGCCAATCTAAACACACTCTTAGTCGGCGACGATTTAATAGCACAGAAAAGATTGCGGCAGAATTTTGGTTAAACTCGTATTTAAAATAAGCGAAGAAATGAGCCCGCACTTGCCAACCATTGGTCCAGCTTTCAATATGCGGTTTCGCAAAAGGCGTACCGAGTTGTGCTGAAACAGATTGAATTATCGCTTTCCAATTATCCCAATGTAATTTGTAATCCGCTTTAATCGCTGGAATATCTTCTGGGCAGAATTTTTTCATTTGGGCGAATTGGTAGAAAGGAATGTTGAACAGTTCGCAAGATTTAGCCGTAAGCGAGAGCATAGTGTTTCCTTAAAAATCACTGTAATTTTTGACCGCACTTTGTGTGAAGAGCTGTTTGTCTTCCCAACGCAACATAGTCATTCGATTATTCCACACACAACCAGTATCTAAGGCATAAATACCTTTTGGAGTAGGCTCATCGACTAAACTTGCCCAATGCCCAAAGACAATGGGAATTTGTTTATAAAGTGGATTATCTAAATTAAACCAAGGCGTGAGCTCCGCTGGTGCATCTTTTAAAGGGGATTTACAGGCAAAATCAAAGCGATGATCCAAATAGCAAAAACGCATTCGAGTGAAAGCATTAATAATGTAGCGATGACGTGCTAAGCCCTGTAAATCTGGCGACCAGCGATCAGGCTGTTCAGAATACATATTTTCAATAAGATAATGAAAATCTCCGTGCTGTAAAATCTGTTCAACTTCAGCCGCACAAGATTTCGCAGTTTTCAAATCCCAATCTGGGGAAATGCCCGCGTGTGACATCAGGAAGTTTAACTTTTCATTATGCACAAGTAATGGCTGATGACGTAACCAATGAATCAGCTCATCAAAATCGGGCGCATTAAAAATGGCATCAACACGATCACGCGGTTTCACTTTTTTAATGTCCAGTGCGGTCGCAATTAAATGTAAATCGTGATTGCCTAGTACGGTTTGCGCTGCATTACCAAGTGATTTTACAAAACGAAGACATTCAAATGATTTATCCCCACGCGCCACAAGATCCCCCACAAGATAAAGTTTATCTTGCGTAGGATTGAAATCTACACGTTCTAATAAAAGCTGTAATTCATCATAACAGCCTTGCAAATCACCGACGAAATAGGTTGCCATTTTTGACCGCTCTTTTATAAATAAATTTTGAAAATTTTAACACAGACTTTTATTGTTGATTTATTCTTTTTGTATAGTAGAATGCGAAAAATTTAGTTATTTCCATTTTTATTTAAATATGAGTGCTATTGAAAATATTGTCATTAGTATGGAAAATGCAACTGAACGTCGCAAACATATTACTAAGCAATTTGAATCAAAAAAACTTTCATTTAGTTTCTTTAATGCGTACACTTATCAATCAATCAATCAATCAATCAATCAATCAAACTCCATATTACATAATATAGAGGAATCTAGAATACTTACTAAAGGAGAAAAAGGCTGTTTAATTAGCCATTTCTTATTATGGAATAAGTGTGTGAATGAAAATTTGGAATATCTCAAAATTTTTGAAGATGATGTAATTCTTGGCGAGAATGCGGAAGTATTTTTGAACCAAAATGAATGGTTAAAAACACGTTTTGATTTTAATGATATTTTTATTATTCGTTTAGAAACTTTTTTACAGCCAGTTAAACTTGAGAAACAAACTAAAATTCCACCTTTTAATTCTAGGAACTTTGATATTTTAAAATCAACTCACTGGGGGACGGCAGGTTATATTATTTCTCAAGGTGCGGCTAAATATGTAATTGAATATTTAAAGAATATTCCTTCTGATGAAATTGTTGCAGTTGATGAACTTATTTTTAATAAATTAGTTGATGTTGATAATTATATTGTCTATCAACTGAATCCAGCAATTTGTATTCAAGAACTCCAAGCGAATCAAAGTAAAAGTGTATTAACAAGCGGATTGGAAAAAGAACGACAAAAACGTTCAAAAATCCGTAAGAAAAAGACATTGAAACAGCGTTTAACTCGGATAAAAGAAAATATTATACGAGCTTTAAATAGAAAAAAATGGAAAGAACAACAACGTATTAAAGAAATGCAAGGTAAAGAAATTGTTCGTTTTATGTAGAAAGCCAAGGTGTAACAAGGGTTACACCTTTTTATTATTTTTACTCTTCTGAATCTAAGATTTCATCTTTATTGACATCTGCTGGTGGATTATCCGCTAACCAGTTCGCTAAACGTGCATAATCTGCGATAGCCAAATTTTCTGCACGTGCATTTAAATCAATACCAAGTGCGGTCAGATTTTCAGGTGAAAATAGAGTTGAGAGTGCATTGCGTAATGTTTTACGACGTTGATTGAACGCTTGGGAGCAAACACGGTTCAACCAATATAAATCTTTTACAGGGTGCGGCAATTCCTTATGCGGAATTAAACGCACAACGGCTGAATCTACTTTCGGTGCAGGTTTGAATGCCGAAGGCGGTACTTCAAGCACAGGCATCACTTGGCAGAAATATTGCGCCATAATCGTTAAACGACCATAAGCTTTGCTATTTGGTGCGGCACATAGGCGTTTTACCACTTCTTTTTGCAGCATAAAGTGCATATCTTGAATCACATCATGATATTTAAACAAGTGGAACATCAATGGCGTAGAAATGTTGTAAGGTAAGTTACCAAACACACGTAATTTTTGCCCTTTTTCTGCTAAATTTTCTTTTGTGTAAAGCGCACCAAAATCAAATTGCATCGCATCCGTTTCAATAACGGTGAGCTTTTGATGTAAAAATGGATGATGACGTAAACGTTCTGCAAGGTCTCGGTCAAGCTCTACCACAGTCAGATGATCGACAAGTTCACCAACTGGCTCTGTTAATGCACCAAGCCCTGGGCCAATTTCCACTAAGAATTGATTGGGTTGTGGGTAAATCGCCGCCACGATACCTTGAATCACAGAAGTATCATGTAAAAAGTTTTGACCAAAGCGTTTACGCGCCGTATGGCCTAAGTGTTTTTTTGAGTTCATAAGTACTATTTAATAAGAAAAGTGCGGTTATTATAGGGGTTGTTTTAGCTTTGTAAATCATTGTTAGGTTATGCCAAATTGAGTTTTTCATGAACAATATTATTTTTTCTTTCGTAGAAAGCTAAAAACGGCTATAATCCGCCCGTTTTTCTTAACTTTTCCGCCTAAAGTGCGGATAAAAAATCGATTATTTTTAGAGGATACAATGGCGAAAGAAGATTGCATTGAGATGCAAGGCACAATTTTAGAGACTTTACCGAATACTATGTTCCGCGTGGAGTTAGAAAACGGTCACGTGGTTACTGCACATATTTCTGGAAAAATGCGTAAAAACTATATCCGTATTTTGACTGGGGATAAAGTGACTGTAGAAATGACCCCTTATGATTTAAGTAAAGGTCGTATTATTTTCCGCAGTCGTTAATTACAGAAGATTTGAGATAGGCCGATATTGTTATAATATCGGTCTTCTTTTTTGCTCAAAAAGAACTCAAATTGGTTGCGGAGCGTAAAAAAATCGGTATAATCCGCAACCCTTAGCCACATTGAATTTTTCGTTCCTTGCCTTTGCAGATTGGTGGCTGATCTACGTCAAAGGCTGATTAACCCGTAAGGAGCAGTAATGCGTCACTACGAAATCGTGTTTATGGTTCATCCGGACCAAAGCGAGCAAGTACCAGGTATGATCGAACGTTACACCGGTTCTGTAAAAGAAGCTGGTGGTCAAGTTCATCGCCTAGAAGATTGGGGTCGTCGCCAATTAGCGTACCCAATTAACAAATTACACAAAGCACATTATGTGCTTATGAATGTAGAAGCGCCTCAACAAGTCATCGACGAGCTAGAAACGACTTTCCGTTATAACGATGCTGTATTACGCAGTCTTGTTATCCATACTAAGCACGCCGTAACCGAAGCGTCCCCAATGAAAGCGGCTAAAGAAGAACGTAAACCTTTAGCTGAAGTTGAAAACAACGATTTTGAGGATGCTGAAGAGTAATTTGAAAATTGATAATCGTTTTTCGGTTATGGGAGTCGTTTCTCAGTTGCCAAAGCGATTAAAAAGCCCTAGTGGAATTGAGCATTGCAAGTTTTTGTTAGAACATCGTTCTGATCAGATTGAAAGTGGTTTCACACGTCAAGCTTGGTTAAAGATGCCAGTTCAAATTAGTGGTAATCAATTGATAGAAAAAACTCAAAGCATTACGGTCGGTAGTAAAATTTTGGTGGTGGGATTTATTACATCACATAAAACCCAAAGTGGGTTATGCCAATTAGTTTTACATGCCGAGCAAATCGAATTTATAGATTAGGAGACTAGCCAAATGGCACGTTATTTCCGTCGTCGTAAGTTCTGCCGTTTCACAGCGGAAAATGTTGTTGAAATCGATTACAAAGATATCGCTACATTAAAGAACTATATTTCAGAAAGCGGCAAAATTGTACCTAGCCGTATTACCGGTACTCGTGCGAAGTACCAACGTCAATTAGCTCGTGCAATCAAACGCGCTCGCTATTTAGCGTTACTTCCATACACTGACAATCATCAGTAATTAAGGAGATACGGTAATGCAAGTAATTCTTTTAGATAAAATTGTTCACTTAGGTCAAGTGGGCGATCAAGTAAATGTTAAATCAGGTTTTGCACGTAACTTCTTAATCCCACAAGGTAAAGCAGTTATGGCAACTAAAGCTAACATTGAACACTTTGAAGCACGTCGTGCAGAATTAGAAGCGACAGCGGCAGCAAATCTTGCAGCAGCTCAAGCTCGTGCAGCAGAAGTTACTGCATTAGGTTCTGTGACTATCGCATCTAAAGCAGGTGATGAAGGTCGTTTATTCGGCGCAATCACTACTCGTGATGTGGCAGAGGCAGTAACTGCAGCAGGCGTTAAAATTGCGAAAAGTGAAGTTCGTTTACCAAACGGTCCAATCCGTACTCTTGGTGACCACGATGTTCGTTTCCAACTTCACGGTGAAGTATTTGCAGCATTAGATGTAATCGTTGTTGCAGAATAATTTATCCAATAGATAAAATAAAACCCAGTTTAAAACTGGGTTTTTTTATTTTTATCATATATAAATTTAGAATAGGGTAATAAAAAATATCCCCTATTTTAGTAGATTTGAGCCCTAAGTCATATAGAGCTCAAATTTTCTGTTGGGATAGATTTTTTACTCGTATAAGCGAATTACATCATTCCGCCCATTCCACCCATACCGCCCATTCCAGCAGCACCTAAATCGGCTTTATCATCTTTTGGAAGATCAGTTACCATACACTCAGTGGTAATCATTAAGCCTGCTACAGAAGCTGCGAATTGCAATGCAGAACGAGTGACTTTAGTTGGATCTAAGATACCCATTTCGATCATATCGCCGTATTGTTCTGTTCCTGCATTATAACCAAAGTTTCCTTCGCCATTTTTAACCGCACTTGCCACAACTGAAGCTTCTTCACCTGCGTTAGTGACGATTTGACGTAAAGGCGCTTCCATCGCACGTAATGCAAGTTTGATACCCACATTTTGTTCTTCGTTGTCACCTTTTAGGCTTGCTGCAACTTTCGCTGCTGCGCGAACTAATGCAACGCCACCACCAGCAACGATACCTTCTTCAACTGCTGCACGAGTTGCATGTAGTGCATCATCTACACGGTCTTTTTTCTCTTTCATTTCAACTTCAGTTGCTGCGCCCACTTTGATTACTGCCACACCGCCTGCTAATTTAGCCACGCGTTCTTGGAGTTTTTCTTTGTCGTAGTCAGAAGTTGATTCTTCGATTTGCTGACGAATTTGAGCCACACGACCTTTGATTTGTGCTTCATCGCCGATACCATCAATAATGGTTGTGTTATCTTTATTGATAACAACACGTTTTGCTTGACCTAAATCTTCCAATGTTGCTTTTTCAAGCTCCATACCGATTTCTTCAGAAATCACAGTACCTGCAGTTAAGATCGCAATATCTTGTAACATCGCTTTACGACGATCACCAAAACCTGGTGCTTTCACTGCTGCAACTTTCACGATACCGCGCATAGTGTTTACTACTAAGGTTGCAAGCGCTTCGCCTTCCACATCTTCAGCGATGATTAATAACGGTTTACCTGCTTTCGCTACACCTTCTAACACAGGAAGTAATTCACGAATGTTAGAGATTTTTTTATCTACAAGAAGAAGATATGGATTATCTAATTCAACCGTTGCAGTTTCTGGTTTGTTGATGAAATATGGAGAAAGGTAACCACGGTCGAATTGCATGCCTTCAACCACATCTAATTCATCTTCAAGACCCGTACCATCTTCAACAGTAATTACACCTTCCTTGCCCACTTTTTCCATCGCTTGTGAGATTAATTGCCCCACAATGCTGTCAGAGTTTGCAGAAATGGTACCTACTTGTTCAATTTCTTTTGCTGTTTCACAAGGTTTAGATAAATTTTTAAGTTCAGAAACAACCGCACTTACTGCTTTATCAATACCACGTTTTAAATCCATTGGATTCATACCTGCAGCTACTGCTTTCAAGCCTTCATTTACGATAGCTTGCGCAAGTACAGTTGCAGTAGTTGTACCGTCACCTGCAGCATCATTTGCTTTAGATGCCACTTCTTTCACCATTTGTGCCCCCATGTTCTCGAATTTATCTTCTAATTCGATTTCACGAGCAACAGACACACCGTCTTTAGTGATAGTTGGTGCGCCAAATGATTTATCTAAAATTACATTACGACCTTTTGGGCCAAGGGTTACTTTTACTGCATCCGCTAATACATTCACGCCTTTAAGCATTTTTACGCGTGCGTCATTACCAAATTTTACGTCTTTTGCTGCCATTTTCTTTTCCCTTATTTAATAATTATTCTACAATTGCTAGGATGTCGTTTTCAGAAATGATTAATACTTCTTCACCATCGATTTTTTCGCTTTTCACGCCGTAACCGTCGTTGAAAATGACTGTATCACCCACTTTCACATCTAATGGTTGAACGGTGCCATTTTCTAAAATACGACCTTTACCCACAGCTAATACTTTCGCGCGGGTTGATTTAGTCGCTGCTGAACCGGTTAATACGATACCGCCAGCTGAACGGGTTTCGACTTCTTCACGTTTAATAATTACACGATCGTGTAAAGGACGAATATTCATTGAATTACTCCTTAATTAAATTATGTTTTTGATGAAACGTTTCCCTAATATTAGGGAAAATTTGTCTGTTTCAAGGGGGAAAATAAAATTATTTTATTCTTTTATCTTCATCCACTTGTTTTTCGTATTCGGCTTCAAACACCTCGCCTTCTGACTGGCTGTGATTCGCTTTCTGGCTGTAGCGGAAGAAACAGCTACGCACTATATGGATCTTGTTGGTAATCAGTTTTTAAATCCAGAGGCATTGTTGTTTCCTCGCTGTAGGCACGTTTGTGAGATGTTGTTATAAATGGGAGCAAATTAGCCAAATTTCAACCGCACTTTAGCATAAAAAAATAAAGCTCACAGGGCTGTGAGCTTTATTTTTAATTTTGCACTTATTGCGCGGGGTAGAACATTGGCGAGTTAGGACCGACCGGTAAGCCTAACACGAAGACCCAAATAAAGAACATCGCAGCCCATGCCACCAAGAAGGCAACAGAGTACGGTAACATCATTGATACAAGCGTACCGACCCCCGCATCTTTCTTATATTTCAATACGGTTGCCATGATCAAGCCAAAGTAGCTCATCATTGGGGTGATGATATTGGTTACGGAGTCACCGATACGGTAAGCCGCTTGAATGATTTCAGGTGAATAACCGGTTAACATCAGCATTGGCACAAAGATCGGTGCAGTAACAGCCCATTGTGCAGAGGCAGAACCAATCATTAAGTTAATGAAGGCACAGATCAAGATGAAGCCCATAAAGAGGATACCGCCATGTAAGCCTACTTCATTTAAGAAGTTAGCGCCTTTTACCGCGATATATTGACCAATATTAGTCCAGTTAAAGAAGGCAACGAATTGTGACGCGAAGAAGATAATCACAAGGTATAGTCCTAATGTACTCATGGCTTCAGCCATCGCATTGACCACATCTTTTTCGCTACGAATACTTTTTGTCACAATCCCATAAACCGTACCCGGAATAGCAAAGAGAATGAAGATAAAGGCAACGATCGATTTTAAGAATGGTGAACCTGTGACTAAACCTGTTTTTGGATCACGTAAAATGCCATTTTCAGGGACCACAGTCCAAGCTAATAGTGCACATAAAATTAAGAAGACTAAACCTGCGTATCTTAACCCTTTACGCTCTAATGGTGAAACTTCATTCGAGTGCTGTAAATCCAGTTCTTCTTGTGAAAGATGACTGTTATAAGGACCTAATTGTGGTTCAACGATTTTTTCTGTAATGAAATAACCAATAAACGCAATCATAAAGGTACTGGCAGCCATGAAGAACCAGTTGGCTTCAGGACCTACCGTATAAGTTGGATCGATAATTTGTGCAGCTTGTTGCGTGATCCCTGCGAGTAATGGATCAATCGTACCTAATAAGAGGTTGGCGGAGTAACCACCAGATACTCCCGCAAATGCAGCAGCAAGACCCGCTAATGGATGGCGACCTAATGAGTGAAAAATAATGGCAGCTAAAGGAATGAGGACTACATAACCTAATTCAGAGGCTGTGTTCGATAGAATCCCTGCAAAAACAATAGTGAACGTTGTCAATTTACGTGGTGATTTGGTGACCAATAAACGCATGATGGCAGAAAGAAGCCCTGCTTTTTCAGCAATACCGACCCCTAATAATGCCACCAATACTGTGCCTAATGGGGCAAAGTTGGTAAAGTTTTTCACCAAATTAGTCAAAATTCTGCTTAAGCCTTCGGCATTTAGCAAACTGACGACGTAAATCATCCCGTCAGCCGCACGTCCTTTAACGCCTTCCGGACGAGGGTCTGCAACGGCTAGACCAAAATATTCCCCTAATGCAGAAGTAATTAATAATAAAACAATAAAAATCATAAAAAGGGTAACGGGGTGAGGTAACATGTTACCGAGCCATTCCACCGTATGAAGAAATTTATTGCCTTTCTTTTGTTGTTGTGTTGTAGTCATGTGTAGTCCTTCTATATTTTAATGATACAAGGGCTATGCTAATTTTTCGCCCAACTGCAATCTAACACGATATATGTCACATTCAAATAAAATTTTTAACAAAGTGTTAACAGGATCAAATTATTTCTTTTCTATTTCTGTTAACCTATTAACACCCCACGTATCAATTTTTATTTTGTGAGGCATTTCGGATAAGTAAAACTAATCCGAATGATAAAAATATGTCGTGGGGTCAATCTGTAAAATGTGACGGCGATCAAATATTTAGCAAAGTTATTTCCATTATAATAGGCATTAACTTGTTCATCACTCGAAATGGAGGGTAATAATGACAGTAACAAGAAAAGAAGTAGATTTACTCGGCGAACGTGATGTGCCTGCAGAAGCATACTGGGGGATTCATACATTAAGAGCGGTAGAAAATTTCAATATTTCTAACGTAACCATTTCTGACGTGCCTGAGTTTGTACGTGGTATGGTAATGGTAAAAAAAGCAACGGCTTTAGCCAATGGCGAATTAGGTGCAATTCCAAGTGATATTGCAAAAGCGATTGTAGCAGCTTGTGATGAAATCCTTACCACTGGAAAATGCTTAGATCAATTCCCATCAGACGTATATCAAGGTGGTGCAGGTACGTCTGTCAATATGAATACTAATGAAGTGGTTGCTAATCTTGCCCTTGAAAAAATTGGTCATAAAAAAGGCGAATATAACGTGATTAATCCGATGGATCACGTTAATGCAAGCCAATCAACCAACGATGCGTATCCTACCGGTTTCCGTATTGCGGTGTACAACAGCATCTTAAAATTGATCGATAAAATTCAATATTTACACGACGGTTTTGATAATAAAGCAAAAGAGTTTGCAAATATCTTAAAAATGGGTCGTACCCAATTGCAAGATGCGGTGCCAATGACTGTTGGTCAAGAATTCAAAGCTTTCTCCGTATTACTTGAAGAAGAAGTGCGTAACTTAAAACGTACAGCAGGTTTATTACTTGAAGTAAACCTTGGTGCGACTGCAATCGGTACTGGTTTAAATACGCCACAAGGCTATACAGAATTAGTTGTAAAACATCTTGCTGAAGTGACTGGATTAGCTTGTGTACCAGCAGAAAACTTAATTGAAGCAACATCTGACTGTGGTGCTTATGTCATGGTTCACGGTGCATTAAAACGTACTGCTGTTAAACTTTCTAAAGTATGTAATGACTTGCGTTTACTTTCTTCTGGCCCACGTGCAGGTTTAAAAGAAATTAATCTTCCTGAATTACAAGCGGGTTCTTCTATTATGCCAGCAAAAGTAAACCCAGTTGTTCCAGAAGTGGTGAACCAAGTATGCTTTAAAGTAATTGGTAACGATACCACTGTGACTTTCGCATCTGAAGCAGGTCAATTGCAATTAAACGTAATGGAACCAGTGATTGGTCAAGCAATGTTCGAATCTATTGATATCTTAACCAATGCTTGTGTGAACTTACGCGATAAATGCGTGGATGGCATCACTGTAAACAAAGAAATTTGTGAAAACTACGTGTTTAATTCAATTGGTATTGTGACTTACTTAAATCCATTTATTGGTCACCACAACGGCGACTTAGTGGGTAAAATCTGTGCGCAAACAGGTAAAGGCGTGCGTGAAGTTGTGTTAGAAAAAGGTTTATTAACAGAAGAACAATTAGATGACATTCTTTCTGTAGAAAACTTAATGAATCCAACTTACAAAGCGAAATTAAATAAATAATTTACGCCAAATATCAAAAAAATTTACCGCACTTTAATCTGTGCCTTAAAGCTGAATAAATAAACCAGCTAATTGGGGTGCAGATTTTTTTATGATTAAAATGTTTTAAATAACCAATATTTGTTGCCATTGTTAAATGTTAATGGCTTATCTAACTAAAATAGTTGAAATTTGAATGCATATTAATGCGGTGCTTTAAGTAAAAGTAAAAGGACTAAATTCTGCGGATTATAGAATTTAGTCCTTAAACAAATGTATCTGATTTTTTAAGATTAGATCGATTTTTCTCTTTTATGTTTCTCTCTATTCATCTAAAAAACTTCTCAGTGTTTCAGAACGGCTAGGATGACGTAATTTACGTAATGCTTTTGCTTCAATTTGACGAATACGTTCGCGTGTTACATCGAATTGTTTACCCACTTCTTCAAGTGTATGGTCGGTATTCATATCAATGCCAAAACGCATACGTAATACTTTTGCTTCACGTGGCGTCAAGCCTTCTAGCACTTCGTGAGTTGCAACTTTTAAACTTTGTGCTGTGGCAGAATCAAGAGGAAGTTCTAAGGTTGAATCTTCAATAAAATCCCCTAAATGCGAATCATCGTCATCGCCAATAGGTGTTTCCATAGAAATCGGCTCTTTTGCAATTTTCAGTACTTTACGGATTTTATCTTCTGGCATTCCCATACGTTCTGCCAATTCTTCTGGTGTTGCTTCACGTCCCATTTCTTGTAACAACTGGCGAGAAATACGATTAAGTTTATTGATTGTTTCAATCATATGCACAGGAATACGGATTGTACGCGCTTGATCCGCAATAGAGCGAGTGATTGCTTGACGAATCCACCAAGTAGCATATGTAGAGAATTTGTAGCCACGTCGATATTCAAATTTATCTACCGCTTTCATTAAACCGATATTCCCTTCTTGAATTAAATCTAAGAATTGTAAACCTCGATTTGTGTATTTTTTCGCGATGGAAATTACTAAACGCAAGTTAGCTTCAACCATTTCTTTTTTAGCTCGACGTGCTTTTTGTTCGCCTCGTGCGACTGCATCGCAAATGTCACGCATTTGAGTAATGGTAAGTTTAGTATTTTCTTCTGTTATCGCTAGATTGTTTAAGGCTTCATAAATACGATCTTCATATTTAATTAAACGTTTAGCCCAAGGTTTGCTAGATTTTAATGCTTTTGCTACCCATTCACTGTTACTGCCATTAGTGGTAATAATTTTTTCAAAATCATCCTTTGGCATTCCTGCTATATCCACTAATATTTTTTGTAGCTGACGTTCTTGGTAGCGCACACGTTTCATCATTTCTTTCATTGATAGAACGAGTAAATCAAATTGTTTTGGTACTAAACGGAATTGTTTAAAAATTTCGCCAAGTAGTGCAATTTGATCTTGGGCACGTTTTCCAGAGCGACCGTGTTTTTCAATAACAGCAAGGGTTTTAGAGTGCTGTTCTCTTAATTGCTGAAATTTTTCGCGAGCAACTTCAGGATCAATACTGTTATCAGAGTCGCTTGAATCTGATGTAGATTCTGATTCATTGTCTTCTTCATCTTCATTGTCTTCCACATCTGCATTACTAGATTCTTCTTCATCATCTTCGTCAGAAAAGTCTTCATCAAGTCCGTTGTGTTCTTCTATTTCGGCATTTGGATCAACAAAACCCGTAATTAAATCGGTCAAACGGAAATTACCTTTTTCTACATCATCATAATTTTTTAGTAATCCATTTAATGCTTCAGGATAGGCTGCGATAGAGGTTTGAACTTCATCAATCCCTCCTTCAATACGTTTTGCAATGCTAATTTCATCTTCACGAGTAAGAAGATCCACCGTTCCCATTTCGCGCATATACATGCGTACGGGATCCGTTGTTCGACCGATTTCAGATTCTACATTTGAAAGAATTTGAGTTGCTTCTTCCACTGCATCTTCATCAGGGATGGTATCACTCAACATCATATCATCGCTTTCTGGTGCTTCATCTAATACAGGGATACCAGCATCATTTTGCAACGTTTGTAGCAATTTGTCGTAATATTCAGGATCAATAGCATCTTCGGGCAATAAGTCATTGATTTCAGCAAAAGTTAAATACCCTTGTGTACGACCTAGCTCCATCAATTGCTCAATTTGTTCTGAATATTGTTCAGCCGTAGATTGTTGATTTTTTTCCATTTTTATACTCGTTTTGCTTGATGTGATTGAGAAGATAAGATTTTTTTATGAACCTGAGATTCTACCATTGTTATAGCGGATTCACTAACTGTTTTTTCTGCTGTTCTTTACCAGCTAAAAGATGTACAAGTACCGTTTTTTCTTCATTAGTGAGACCCTCTGTTCGTTCTTTAGCAATAAGCATTTCAATATCGCGCTCAATAGCTTGAATATTTAAGCGACGGTAATTTTGAGAAAATGCGTTGATTATGTCGGATTCGTCTAATAAATGATCCCAAGTCGCCAGTATTTCAAGGGGATTACTGTAAGATGTATTGCGGAAGTATTCCAAAATTTGCCCTGTAGTAATGCCCTCTCGTTGGCGACAAAGTGCGGTCAATTTTTCCAGAATTTCAAACCCTGCTTCCGCACGTAATGCTTGCACGCCGCTTTCAGACATACGTTTTACTAACTCAGGATTTTGCAGAAGCAATGAAATGACCATTCGCATCGGTGTCTTCTTAATCTTATTATGAGTGACTTTTTGTTGTGTATTGGCTTGTTCTAATTTTTTGGGAATAAGATTTTCCAGCTGAGTTTGATCAAAAATCCCAAGTTTTTGAGCAAGCATATTGCGTAGCGATAAGCGAAGCATTTCTCCTGGAATTTGGTGAATTAACGGCGCAGCTAGCGCAACTAATTTTCCGCGCCCTTCTTTGCTAGAAAAATCAACTTGTGGGCTTAAGTGAGCAAACATAAACTCGCTTAAAGATTGCGCACTTTCGATATATTCTTCAAATTTTTCTTTGCCGTATTGACGAATGTAAGTGTCAGGATCTTCTCCATCTGGCAAGAAAATAAATTTGAGTTGTCTGCCATCTTCTAAATAGGGCAACGCATTTTCTAGTGCTCGCCAAGCAGCATCACGCCCTGCACGGTCACCATCGTAACAACAAACAACCTGTTCGGTCGAACGAAAAATAAGTTGAATTTGTTCTGATGTCGTGGACGTACCTAAAGAAGCGACCGCATAATCCACGCCAAATTGTGCTAATGCCACTACATCCATATAACCTTCAACCACCAGTAATTGTTTGGGTTCATCGTTGGCTTGTAAGGCTTCATACAAACCATAAAGCTCCTTACCTTTATGATAAGTAATGGTTTCTGGCGAATTCAGATATTTCGGTTTTTCATCTGTTAATACACGCCCACCAAAAGCCACTGTGCGACCACGTTTATCACGAATCGGAAACATGATGCGATTTCGGAATTTATCGTAAATATTGCCACGATCATTTCGAGAAAGCATGCCTAACTCAATGAGTTTTTGTTGTTCTTCACGATTAACACCAAATTTACGCAGTACAGTATCCATTGCATTCGGCACAAACCCAATTTGGAAACGCTCAATAATTTCAGGAGAAAGCCCACGTTGTTGTAAATATTCTTGTGCTTGAGTATTTAATGGTAATTGGTTTTGATAAAACGTGGCAATCTCTTGCATTAATTCATAGAGATTTCGTTTGGTTTGGTAATTAGCTTGAGGTTTTCCGCTGTGATTAGTGCGTTTTTCGTAAGGTATTTCAAGCCCTGCCATAGCGGCAAGTTCTTCAATCGCCTCTATAAATTCAAGTTTGTCATAATCCATTAAAAAGGAAATCGCATTACCATGTGCGCCACAACCAAAGCAATGATAAAACTGTTTCTTTTGGCTAACTGTGAAGGATGGTGTTTTTTCGTGATGGAAAGGGCAGCAGGCTTGATAATCGCGGCCAGCTTTTTTTAGTTTTACGCGCGTGTTAATCACATCGACAATATCGGACTTTGTCAGCAAATCATCAATAAAGGGGCGAGGAATAGAACCTTTCATTGTCGAGCCTCCGTGATCGTGGTGTGAAAGTGCGGTCGTTTTTGGCGTAGATTTTTGTTGTGCTTAAAGTAACAAAACCGTGAGTCCAAAGGATTCACGGTTTGTCTTAACTCGAGTCAGAAAATACTATAAATTAGTATAAACGGGTATTGCGCGCGTTTTCGCGAGCGTTGCGTTTTGCGTGACGTTTTGCAAGTGTTGCATTTTCACGTTTACGAATTGTAGTTGGTTTTTCGTAAAATTCGCGAGCGCGTACTTCAGCTAAGATTCCCGCTTTTTCGCAAGAGCGTTTGAAACGACGTAAAGCTACGTCAAATGATTCGTTTTCACGTACTTTAATTACAGGCATAAGCCAATCACCTCAATGAGTTTAATTTAATTGCAATTTAAAATTTTATTTTTGCCAAAGCACCTGTGTGTAAATGACAAATTTAATAAAGGATGCAATTCTAATCTATTTTTAGGGAAAAAGTAAAGGATAGAATGCCAATTCACCTTAATATTTGTGGTTTCAACTGGTGAAAACCGCTTAAACAGGGTAAAATCGCCCAACATTTTAGGTAATAAATTAAGAAAATCAATGAAAATCTTAGGCATTGAAACTTCCTGTGATGAAACGGGTGTGGCGATTTATGATGAAGAAAAAGGGTTAATTGCTAATCAACTTTATACTCAAATTGCCCTGCATGCAGATTATGGTGGTGTGGTTCCTGAATTAGCATCACGTGATCATATTCGGAAAACAGCGCCTCTTATTAAAGCGGCATTAGAGGAAGCCAATTTAACCGCGAGCGATATTGATGGTATTGCTTATACGAGTGGCCCTGGGCTTGTTGGCGCATTGCTTGTCGGTGCTACGATTGCACGTTCTTTAGCCTATGCTTGGAATGTTCCTGCGATTGGTGTTCATCATATGGAAGGGCATTTACTTGCGCCAATGCTTGATGAAAATTCACCGCACTTTCCTTTTGTTGCTCTGTTGGTATCGGGTGGCCACACTCAATTAGTGAGTGTCGATGGTGTAGGAAAATATGAAGTGATAGGAGAATCTATTGATGATGCTGCTGGCGAAGCCTTTGATAAAACAGCAAAATTACTTGGACTAGATTATCCAGGTGGCGCGGCACTTTCTCGTTTAGCGGAAAAAGGTACGCCAAATCGTTTCACATTTCCACGTCCAATGACAGATCGTGCAGGTCTTGATTTTAGTTTTTCTGGTTTAAAAACATTTGCCGCGAATACAGTTAATCAAGCGATTAAAAACGAGGGCGAACTGACAGAACAAACTAAATCGGATATTGCTTACGCTTTCCAGGATGCGGTGGTGGATACTCTTGCCATTAAATGTAAGCGTGCATTGAAAGAAACAGGCTATAAACGTTTAGTGATTGCGGGAGGGGTGAGTGCAAATAAAAAACTCCGAGAAACGCTTGCGCACTTAATGCAAAATTTAGGTGGCGAAGTGTTTTATCCTCAACCCCAATTTTGTACAGATAATGGTGCGATGATTGCTTACACAGGTTTTTTACGTTTAAAACAAGGTCAGCATAGCGATCTGGCTATTGATGTTAAACCTCGTTGGGCAATGGCGGAATTACCGGCAATTTAGGAGGAAAAATGGCAAAACTCTACTTCTATTACTCCACAATGAACGCTGGAAAATCAACGACGTTGCTACAATCTTCCTATAACTATCGTGAGCGTGATATGAACACATTAGTTTATACGGCTGCGATTGATGATCGTTTTGGCGTGGGAAAAGTCACATCGCGTATTGGCATTTCGCAAGATGCCTTTTTATTTCGCTCGGAAACCAATTTGTTTGATGAAATTAATGAGCATTTAAAAAAAGAAAAAGTGCATTGCGTGTTGGTGGATGAAGCTCAATTTCTTAGCAAACAACAAGTTTACCAGTTGAGTGATGTTGTTGATAAACTCAAAATCCCTGTGCTTTGTTATGGCTTGCGTACAGATTTCCAAGCGGAACTTTTTGAAGGAAGTAAATATTTACTCGCTTGGGCGGATCAACTCGAAGAATTAAAAACAATTTGTTATTGTGGTCGCAAGGCTAATTTTGTTTTGCGTTTAAATGATCAGGGCGAGGTCATTAAAGAAGGCGCGCAAATTCAAATTGGAGGCAATGATTCTTATCTTTCTGTTTGCCGTTTACACTATAAAGAAAAGTGCGGTCAAATTTAAATTAGTTTTTAAACACAACATTATAAGGACAATTTTATGCTAAAAAACAAAACTTTTGGGAGTGCGCTGATTATTGCAGGCACAACCATGGGAGCAGGTATGCTTGCTATGCCGCTTACATCAGCGGGTATGGGCTTTGGTTATACCCTGTTATTGCTCGTTGGCTTGTGGACTTTGTTGGTTTACAGCGGATTGTTGTTTGTAGAAGTGTATCAAACAGCGGATCAGTTGGATGATGGTGTCGCCACGCTCGCTGAAAAATATTTTGGGGTTCCTGGGCGAATTTTCGCCACGTTGAGTTTGTTAGTTTTACTTTATGCACTTTCAGCCGCTTATATTACTGGTGGTGGATCTTTACTTTCAGGCTTGCCAACGGCTTTTGGAATGGAAGCGATGTCGCTTAAAACGGCGATTATTATCTTTACGGTGGTATTAGGTTCTTTCGTGGTTGTAGGAACGAAAGGCGTGGATGGCTTAACTCGCGTGTTATTTATTGGTAAGTTAATCGCCTTTGCTTTTGTGCTGTTTATGATGCTTCCAAAAGTAGCAACAGATAATTTAATGGCATTGCCTTTGGATTATGCTTTTGTGGTTTCTGCGGCACCAATATTTTTTACTTCTTTCGGTTTCCACGTTATTATGGCGAGTGTGAATAGCTACTTAGGTGGAAGTGTTGATAAATTTCGTCATGCCATTTTGATTGGTACTGCGATTCCATTAGCTGCTTACCTTGTATGGCAGTTAGCAACTCATGGTGTATTAAGTCAAAGTGAATTTGTGCGTATTTTACAAGCTGACCCAACGCTAAATGGCTTAGTGAATGCAACACGTGAAATTACAGGTTCTCATTTTATGGGAGAGGTTGTGCGTGTGTTTTCATCACTTGCACTGATCACTTCTTTCTTAGGCGTAATGCTTGGTGTATTTGAGGGATTGGGGGATTTATTCAAGCGTTATCATTTGCCAAATAATCGCTTTGTTTTAACTGTAGTCGCATTTTTACCGCCACTTGTATTTGCATTGTTTTATCCTGAAGGATTTATTACAGCATTAAGTTACGCAGGTTTATTGTGTGCTTTCTATTGCTTAATTTTACCAATTAGCTTGGCATGGCGTACACGTATTGAAAATCCAACATTGCCATATCGAGTCGCTGGCGGTAATTTTGCTTTGGTGTTTGCGTTATTAATTGGCGTCGTGATTATGCTCATTCCATTTTTAATTCAATGGGGATATTTACCAGTGGTGGCGGGGTAATGTGAAGAAAAGTAACTCAATATAGTTCTTTTTATAGATAAAAGTGCGGTGAAAAATTTCGTTTTTTGATAATAAAAATAAGCTCAAAATTAACCGCACTCTTTTAGAAGATAATAAGTCATATTTCAGTTGCTTTAAAAATTACAATTTATCCGAATGATGAATCATTACAAAGCGTTCCCAAAGCTGTTCTTCGGTTTCTTGATGTTCAGGATCGGGCTTAATACAGTTAGTGATTGGGCAAACTTTTTGGCAGGTTGGGGTGTCGTAATGGCCGACACATTCCGTACAAAGTATAGGATCGATCACATAAATTTCATCGCCAATGGAAATGGCTTCGTTTGGGCATTCAGGCAAGCACATATCGCAGTTGGTACATTTGCTAGTGATGAGTAATGCCATTGTGATCCTTAATAGAGAGTTGAAAGCGGCGAATTATAGCCGACAAAAACTTGATTGACAAAAACTAAACAAAATTTATGAAAAAACTTACTTCCATTCTTTCTCTTATTGTTCTCGTTATATTAGCAATTTGGCAATATTTTACCGATACAACCAAAACTAAACATCAATCATCTTCGCCCGTAATTGAGCAGACGAAGCAAACAAAAGTATCTGAGCCTAAATTTGAGCCTAAATTTGAACCTAAATTCGAGCCTCAATTTGAGACAAAGCGGACGGATATTGAAAAAAGTGCGGTAAAAAATCCAGATGTTTTTGCAAACTATGATGTGATTATGCGCAATGATCATATTGGGCAAAACGCAAAGGCACCTGTCGATTATTATATGTTGGCATTGTCTTGGTCGCCTGGATTTTGTGATATTCAGCGTGAAAAATATGGCGATCAGTTGCCTTATTCCTCTCAATATCAATGTGGAAATAACCGCACTTTTGGTTGGGTTGTACATGGGCTATGGCCACAAAATGCAAATGCTCGCACTGTTTCAGATCATCCTCGTTTTTGCAAAGGCGATTTACCCGCCTTGCCAAAAGGTTTATTAGCACAATATTTGGCGATTTCTCCGGGCGAGAAATTATTGCAAGGCGAATGGGAAAAACACGGTAGTTGCGCCTTTGATTCTGCCCAGCAATATTTTGCTAAGGAGCAGGAATTATTTAACGCATTAAAATTACCGAATCAAAAATTAAGTAGAGATGAACTTTTTGGTTGGATGAAGCAACATAATCCACAATTAAAAAATGCGTATTTGAGGGCTAGTCGAAATGAATTATTTATTTGTTATGATAAAAAATGGCAGGTAATGAATTGCCAAAGCAAATAAGAATTTCTTTGATCTAAATCGTTACAACCTAGTACGAAGTAGGTATAATACGAAAAGTTTTCAATTTTAATTTTAACTTAACAAGAGGATAGATTATGTCAGTAATCAAAATGACCGATTTAGATTTAGCCGGTAAACGTGTATTTATCCGTGCAGATCTTAATGTGCCAGTAAAAGATGGCAAAGTGACCTCAGATGCGCGTATTCGTGCGACCATTCCTACTTTAAAATTAGCCTTAGAAAAAGGCGCGAAAGTGATGGTAACTTCTCACTTAGGTCGTCCAACTGAAGGAGAATTCAAACCAGAAGATTCTTTACAACCAGTTGTTGATTACTTAAAAAACGCAGGCTTTAATGTGCGTTTAGAACAAGATTATTTAAATGGTGTGGATGTTAAAGATGGCGAAATCGTTGTTTTAGAAAACGTACGCATAAACAAAGGCGAAAAGAAAAATGATCCAGAATTAGGTAAAAAATATGCCGCACTTTGCGACGTATTTGTAATGGATGCCTTTGGTACAGCGCACCGCGCGCAAGCATCAACTTATGGCGTTGCAGAATTTGCGCCAATCGCTTGTGCAGGCCCATTATTAGCGGCTGAGTTAGATGCATTAGGTAAAGCATTAAAAGAACCTGCTCGTCCAATGGTTGCGATCGTAGGCGGTTCTAAAGTTTCAACTAAATTAGAAGTATTAAATTCTCTTTCAAAAATCGCTGACCAAATTATTGTGGGCGGTGGTATTGCAAATACTTTCATTGCGGCAGCAGGCCACAATGTAGGTAAATCTTTATATGAAGCTGATTTAATGCCAGTTGCGAAAGAATTAGCCGCAAATACAGATATTCCAGTTCCAGTTGATGTGCGTGTAGGTTTAGAGTTCTCTGAAACGGCAGCAGCAACAGAAAAAGCGGTAAATGAAGTGAAAGATGATGAATCTATTTTTGATATTGGCGATAAATCAGCAGAACAATTGGCTGAAATTATCAAAAATGCAAAAACCGTTTTATGGAATGGCCCAGTTGGCGTGTTTGAGTTCCCTCACTTCCGTAAAGGGACTGAAATCATTTCTCACGCCATTGCAAACAGCGATGCATTCTCTATTGCTGGCGGCGGCGATACCTTAGCGGCTATCGATTTATTTGGTATTGCTGATAAGATTTCTTACATTTCAACGGGTGGTGGTGCATTCTTAGAATTTGTAGAAGGCAAAGTATTACCTGCAGTAGAAATTCTTGAAAAACGTGCGAAAAACTAACCGCACTTTTCCTCTATAACATATTGATGGTGGCATCAAAAATGCCATCATTAATACAAATTCTTCAAATTGTGGGCTTATCCCGCTAAACATAAAAAGGAAACACAAGTATGGCTAAATTATTAGATATCGTGAAACCCGGTGTTGTAACAGGCGAAGATGTGCAAAAAGTTTTTGCTTATGCTAAAGAGCATAACTTTGCTATTCCTGCCGTAAACTGTGTGGGTTCTGACTCCGTTAATGCCGTGTTAGAAACTGCTGCACGTGTAAAAGCACCAGTGATTATCCAATTTTCAAATGGTGGCGCAGCGTTCTATGCAGGTAAAGGTATCAAACCAACGAGTGGTACTCGTCCAGATGTTTTAGGGGCGATTGCTGGAGCGAAACAGGTTCATACTTTAGCGAAAGAATACGGTGTGCCTGTTATTCTTCATACTGATCACGCAGCGAAAAAATTATTACCTTGGATCGACGGTTTATTAGATGCAGGCGAAAAACATTTTGCTGAAACGGGTCGTCCACTTTTCTCTTCACATATGATTGATTTATCTGAAGAGCCAATGGAAGAAAATATGGCAATCTGCCGTGAATATCTTGCTCGTATGGATAAAATGGGGATGACCCTTGAAATCGAAATTGGCATTACTGGTGGCGAAGAAGACGGCGTAGATAACTCTGATGTTGATGAATCACGTTTATATACACAACCTTCTGATGTGCTTTATGTTTACGATCAATTGCATCCAGTAAGCCCTAACTTTACCGTTGCTGCTGCATTCGGTAACGTACACGGTGTTTACAAACCAGGTAATGTAAAATTAAAACCATCTATTTTAGGTGAATCACAAGAGTTCGTTTCTAAAGAACGCAATCTTCCTGCAAAACCAATTAATTTCGTATTCCACGGTGGTTCAGGTTCTAGCCGCGAAGAAATCCGCGAAGCAATTGGCTACGGTGCAATCAAAATGAACATTGATACTGATACGCAATGGGCATCTTGGAATGGTATTTTGGACTTCTATAAAGCAAATGAAGCATATCTTCAAGGTCAATTAGGTAACCCTGAAGGCCCAGATGCACCAAACAAAAAATACTACGACCCACGTGTTTGGTTACGTAAAATGGAAGAATCTATGTCTAAACGCTTAGAACAATCTTTCGAAGACTTAAATTGTGTTGATGTTTTATAATCCACAAAAATAACATAAAATACGACCGCACTTTCAAGTGCGGTTTTTTTATTTTAGCGGAGAAATTATGGAAAAGATTTTAGTTATTCGTAACGATAAATTAGGCGATTTTATGCAAGCATGGCCTGCTTTTGCAATGTTGAAAGCCTCAAATCCAGAGCTAAAATTAACCGCACTTGTGCCGAATTACACTGCGCCTTTAGCGGAAATTTGTCCATTTATTGATGATGTTATTATTGATAGCAAAAAAAATGACAAAACGGATTTCAAACGTGTTGTACAGGAAATCAAAGCGCAGCAGTTTGATGGTATGATTAGTTTCTTTTCCAATACCCATAATGGAAAACTCGCTTGGAAAAGTGGAATTAAATATCGCCTTGCACCTGCGACTAAATGGGTTCAAATTCTCTATAATCACCGTCTAACACAACGCCGTTCTCGTTCTGAAAAATCAGAAGCGGAATACAATCAAGATTTAGTTCGGGCTTTTTTGCAAAAGCATAATATGCCAGTTGTTGAACCTAAACCGCCTTATTTAATCTTTGAGAAAAGTGCGGTGGAAAACCAGCGCGTTTTTTTACAAGAGAGTTTAGGGCTTTCCGCAAATAAAAAATGGATCTTTGTGCATAGTGGTTCTGGTGGTTCAGCTACGAATCTTTCTTTAGCGCAATATGCGGATTTAATTAAAGGCTTATTGGCTGAATTTGATTGCAATGTTGTGCTGACAGCAGGGCCTGGCGAAAGTGAAAACGCCCATAAATTGGCAGCTCTTGTGAATGATTTACGCGTAGTTGTTTACGATAAGAATAAAGGTTTAGTGGATTTTGCCTATTCTTTGGCTTGTGCTGATTTATTTATTGCAGGTTCTACAGGCCCATTGCATTTAAGTAGTGCTTTTAATATTCCGACCATTGGGTTTTATCCAAATAGCCGTTCTTCTCAGCCGAGACGCTGGAAACCCATTAATGATATAGATAAGCATCTTGCTTTTTGCCCACCTGCGGGAAAAGAGACTCAAATGAATTTAGAGTTAATTTCAATAGACAATGCGTTAGCTGAAATATCACTTTTCATACGGAATATGTGGCAAACGAGCAATAATATTTAAGAAGAATTGAACAACGCTGCCTATGCTGGTGGCGAAAAGGACAGTACCCAATCCAACGACACCACCAAGTAAAAAACCAAGTAAACAAACCGAGATTTCAAGGCTTGAGCGTACCACGTTGATGCTTAAATGAAAACGTTGGCAAATACCAACCATCAATCCGTCTCGAGGGCCTGCACCTAAGTAACAAGTGAGATATAACGCAGTTCCAAAACCATAGAGTAATATACCGATCAGACAGAAGATCATTCGTGAAAAAAGTGCGGTTGGCGGCGTCAGTATTTTTGTTGTGATCCCTAGAAATAGAGCAATAATGATAATATTTAATAATGTCCCAAGCCCAAGGCGTAATTTGAGTGGTTTCCATACCAACATTACTGCGCAACTAATTAAAAAAGATGACCAGCCAATGTCAAAATTTGTCTGTATTGCTATGCCTTGTGAAAGTACAGTCCAAGGTGTCGATCCTAAACCTGATAATACAATAAGCCCATCTCCAATACCTAAAATAGAAAGAGCAAAAAGTAAGATTGAAATGGTTTTATATTGCACTGTCCATAATGATGTGGCAGCCCAAGATGTGTGGGGGATAACGCGTGCTTTTTTCTTCATATTTATTACCTTTTATATTCCGTTTTATCATAAAAGGAAAGACGCAAAAACAGAAATAATTTTGTCAGTTCATTTATATCAAAAACATATTATTTATTTTGAGTAACCGTTTGCATAATGTTTATTTTCTAAAACTGTGATCTTCCTCACGTTTTCAAAATTGTCTATTTTGTTACCATTGCGTACAATACAAAACCATTTTTAAAGGGGATGTTATGTTAGCTTCACTTCAAGATATTCTCGATACGGTTAAAGCCAATAATCTGACTTATCATCAAAAATTAATGACATTAGGCAATATTGCTGAGCGTTTATTTGATCCTCGTGATTTGCTTGGCTATACCGATGAAGAATGGAGCTTTTTACAGAATCAGATGATTTGTGATTTATGTGAAGGTTACGCGATTTATCGCCCTCGCTATATCCTGCCTGATTACAATGTGTATATCCAAAAAGGCTGCGAATTTTTAGAGCTGCCGCCACCAAAAGATCTAGATGAAGCACTTGATGGATTATTGATTCTTTACTCCCACGTGCCATCCATTACGACTTATCCTGTTTATGTTGGTCGTCTTGATGTATTGCTCGAACCTTTCATTACTGATGAAGAAAAAGACTACATCAAAATTAAACGTTTCTTAAATCATATCGACAAAACTGTGCCTGATTCATTTTGTCATGCCAATATTGGGCCTTATGATACGAAAGCGGGGCGCTTGATTTTACGCGCCGTGATTGAGCTTGAAGCGCCAACACCGAATATGACTATTCGTTATGATAAATCCAAAACGAGCCGTGAGTTTGCTGAACTTGCAGCAAAAGCCTGTTTGTTGGTTTCCAAACCATCTTTTGCGAACGATGCTTACTATATTTCCGATCTTGGTGAAGAATATGGCGTAGCAAGTTGCTATAACGCACTGCCTGAATGTGGCGGTGCTTATACATTAACGCGTTTACGTCTAGGGACAATTGCTCGCACCTGTAAAAGTGCGGATGAAATGGTAAACGAATTATTACCACGTGTGGCAAAATGTGCTCTTTCGACGATGGATAAACGCCATAAGTTTGTAGTGGAAGAAAGTAATTTCTTTAACAGTTCATTCCTCGAAAAAGAAGGCTTTATCAAACGCACTAATTTTACGGGAATGTTCGCAATTGTAGGCTTGGCTGATGCCACAAATCACTTATTGCAATGTGAAGGCTTAAATGAAACCTTTGGTAAGAGCGTTCGTGGCGATGAAATTGCCACAGCGATTATGGATAAATTGAAAGAAATTACTGATGCGCACGAAGGAGTTTATGCCGAACGCACTGACAATCGTTATTTATTACACGCACAAGTGGGCGCAAGCAACCACGAAGAAGACAAACGCAACGCACCGGCTCATCGTATTCGTGTAGGCGAAGAACCGACTTTACTTGCGCATTTGAAACAGTCTGCATCGTTCCATAAATATTTCCCATCTGGTACAGGGGATTTATTCGCCTTTGATCAAACCTATGTAGATCACTGCGATGCGGTGGTAGATATTATTGATGGTGCATTTTCCTTAGGTTATCGCTACATTACCACCTATTTGAAAAATACAGATTTAATTCGTGTTACAGGTTATTTAGTGAAAAAAAGCGAAGTTGAAAAATATCGCAAAGGCGAAGTTGCATTACGTGATACAACCTGGTATGGCTCGGGTACGGATGAATGTGCCAACGTGTTTGATCGCCAATTACGCGATGAAAAAGATGTCACTGCTGAAAAATAATTGAAAAAATGACCGCACTTTCTGAGATTTTTGTGCCGTTGCATCGGATTATTCCGTTTTCAAATGTAGAAGGGCAAGGCAATCGTACCAGTATTTTTTTACAAGGCTGTAAACTAAATTGCTTGTATTGCCATAATCCAGAAACCATTCCACGTTATACGGAAAGTGCAAAATTAGTCAGTTTACAGTACTTATATGATCAAGTGATGGAAGCTACTCCCTTTATTCGAGGTGTAACGGTTTCTGGTGGAGAACCCACTATTCATCACAAAAAACTTGTGCCACTCTTTAAGGCTTTACGTTCAAAAGGATTGACTTGTTATTTGGATAGTAGTGGCTTTTTTGAATTTGATCGCATTCGTTCGTTAATTGATGTTACTGACAAATTTTTATTCGATCTGAAAGGAGAGGGGGTTGGCTTGCAAACACTTTGTTTCGATCGGAAAAATCAAGCAGGAATCGTACCACAGCAAGTGATGCCAGAACGTTTACATATAAAAAACGACAAACTGGAGCGGAATTTGCAAAATTTAGCTACCTTATTGCCATTAAATAAAGTGGAAGAAGTGCGGTTGGTTTTTTTAAAGCATTTTTTTGATGCAGAACATTTAGTGAGCAAAGCTGCTCAACTACTACGAAATTATCCAGACGTGGCATTAAAAATTATCCGTGTGCATAGTAAAGGTACGCGTGATGAATCAGGGTTATCAGCATATATTCCAAGTGTGGAAGAAACTAATGCCCTAGCTACTTATGCACGTCAATGTGGAATTAACAAGGTTTTGACTATTTTATAGACGTTTACAAAAAGTGCGGTGAAAATTCGCCGACTTTTCATAAGAAAACAAGTAGAATAAGCCGAATTTTATTAACTTAACTAATCTAGGGGAATCAAAAATGAGTGTGTTAAGCAGCATTTTGGGAATGGTCGTATTAATCGCTATTGCCGTGTTACTGTCCAATAATCGTAAAGCGATTAGTATTCGAACCGTAATGGGGGCGTTAGCAATCCAAGTAGGATTTGCCGCCCTTATTTTATATGTGCCAGCAGGTAAACAGGCGTTGGGTGCCGCTGCGGATATGGTATCTAACGTTATTGCCTATGGTAACGACGGGATTAATTTCGTTTTCGGCGGATTGGCAGATCCAAGTAAACCATCCGGTTTCATTTTTGCAGTGAAAGTATTACCGATTATCGTGTTCTTCTCTGGCTTAATTTCTGTGCTTTACTATCTCGGCATTATGCAAGTCGTGATTAAAGTATTAGGTGGTGCATTGCAAAAAGCATTGGGTACGTCAAAAGCAGAATCAATGTCAGCGGCTGCGAATATTTTTGTTGGTCAAACTGAAGCACCATTAGTTGTTCGCCCTTACATTAAAAATATGACCCAATCTGAATTATTTGCCATTATGGTAGGTGGAACAGCCTCTATTGCGGGTTCAGTAATGGCGGGTTACGCAGGAATGGGCGTGCCATTGACATACTTAATCGCAGCATCATTTATGGCAGCGCCAGCAGGTTTATTATTTGCGAAATTAATGTTCCCACAAACTGAACAATTCACAGATAAACAACCAGAAGACAATGATTCAGAAAAACCAACTAACGTACTTGAAGCAATGGCGGGCGGTGCGATTGCAGGTATGCAACTTGCATTAAACGTAGGTGCAATGTTAATCGCATTTGTTGGTTTAATTGCATTAATTAATGGTATTTTAAGTGGCGTTGGTGGCTGGTTTGGCTACGGCGACTTAACGTTACAATCTATCTTTGGTTTAATTTTCAAACCATTAGCATACTTAATCGGTGTAACAGATGGTGCTGAAGCAGGTATTGCAGGACAAATGATCGGGATGAAATTAGCGGTTAATGAATTTGTGGGTTATCTTGAATTTGCAAAATATTTACAACCAGATTCTGCGATTGTATTAACTGAAAAAACCAAAGCTATTATTACTTTCGCGCTTTGTGGTTTTGCTAACTTCAGCTCAATTGCAATCTTAATCGGTGGTTTAGGTGGTATGGCTCCAAGCCGTCGTAGTGATGTTGCTCGTTTAGGTATCAAAGCCGTTATCGCTGGTACTCTCGCTAACTTAATGAGTGCAACTATTGCTGGTTTATTTATCGGCTTAGGTGCTGCAGCACTTTAATTTATCTTAATCAATTAAAAAGTGCGGTAAAAATGACCGCACTTTATTCATTTTTATTCATTATCAAAAATTAAGGAAAAATTATGACTCCACATATTAACGCGCCTGAAGGTGCATTTGCTGATGTTGTTTTAATGCCTGGCGATCCACTTCGTGCAAAATACATTGCAGAAACTTTTTTACAAGATGTAGTTGAAGTAACGAATGTTCGTAATATGCTTGGTTTTACTGGAACTTACAAAGGTCGTAAAATTTCTATTATGGGACACGGAATGGGGATCCCATCTTGCTCTATTTACGCGAAAGAATTAATTACTGAATATGGCGTGAAAAAAATCATCCGTGTAGGGTCTTGTGGTGCTGTTCGTATGGACGTAAAAGTGCGCGATGTGATTATCGGTTTAGGTGCATGTACTGATTCGAAAGTAAACCGTATTCGTTTCAAAGATAACGACTTTGCAGCTATTGCCGACTTCGATATGGCACAAGCCGCTGTTCAAGCTGCAAAAGAAAAAGGCAAAGCCGTTCGTGTCGGTAACTTATTCTCCGCTGATTTATTCTATACACCTGATGTAGAAATGTTCGATGTGATGGAAAAATACGGCATTTTAGGCGTAGAAATGGAAGCTGCTGGAATTTATGGTGTGGCTGCAGAATATGGTGTGAAAGCATTAACGATTTGTACTGTGTCTGACCATATTCGTACACATGAACAAACCACAGCAGAAGAACGTCAATTAACATTCAATGATATGATTGAAATTGCATTGGATTCAGTATTAATTGGTGATGCACAATAATATCTTCTAGCAGATTTAAGAAGTGCTTGAAAAACAACCGCACTTTTTATATAATCCGCGCCCATTATGAGCCGTTCGCGACTCATATTTTTGTGTGGTGCAATGAATTTTGCACTAAAAATTATCGGGGAGCTATTTAATAGCGTTATTACCCAATTAGAGGAAAACTAAAATGGCAAAAAAAGTCCAAGCCTACGTTAAGTTGCAAGTTGCAGCTGGTATGGCAAACCCATCACCACCAGTTGGTCCTGCATTAGGTCAACAAGGTGTGAACATCATGGAATTCTGTAAAGCATTCAACGCTCGTACTGAGAGCTTAGAAAAAGGTTTACCAATTCCAGTTGTTATCACTGTATATGCAGACCGTTCATTTACTTTCGTCACTAAAACTCCACCAGCAGCAGTATTATTGAAAAAAGCTGCAGGTATCAAATCTGGTTCTGGTAAACCGAACAAAGATAAAGTGGGTAAAGTAACTTTAGATCAAGTTCGTCAAATCGCTGAAACTAAAGCAGCAGATATGACTGGCGCGACTATCGAAACTAAAATGAAATCAATCGCTGGTACTGCTCGTTCAATGGGCTTAGTGGTGGAGGAATAATACGATGGCTAAATTGACTAAAAAAATGAAAGCAATCAAAGCTGGCGTAGATTCTACTAAAGCATACGAAATTAACGAAGCAATCGCGGTATTAAAACAATTCGCAACGGCTAAATTCGTAGAAAGCGTTGATGTTGCAGTAAACTTAGGTATCGATCCTCGTAAATCAGATCAAAACGTGCGTGGTGCAACTGTATTGCCACACGGTACTGGTCGTGAAGTACGCGTAGCTGTGTTCACTCAAGGTGCTAACGCAGATGCAGCTAAAGAAGCTGGTGCTGATTTAGTCGGTATGGAAGATTTAGCAGAGCAAATCAAAAAAGGCGAAATGAACTTTGATGTTGTTATCGCTTCTCCTGATGCAATGCGTGTTGTTGGTCAATTAGGTCAAGTATTAGGCCCACGTGGTTTAATGCCAAACCCTAAAGTTGGTACTGTAACTCCAAACGTTGCTGAAGCAGTTAAAAATGCTAAATCTGGTCAGATCCGTTATCGTAACGATAAAAACGGTATCATCCACACCACTATCGGTAAAGCAAACTTCTCTGAAGTTCAATTAAAAGAAAACCTTCAAGCATTATTGGCTGCTTTAAACAAAGCAAAACCAACTACAGCAAAAGGTATCTTCATCAAGAAAGTAAGCATCTCTACCACTATGGGTGCAGGTGTTGCTGTTGATCAAGCTTCTTTATAATTTAAAGAATTGATAGATTTTAAACCGCACTTTTTGAAAGTGCGGTTTTTTTATTTCATAAAATTTCTACATAAGTTTTAAACTTGACGAGAAAGCTACATTCATTTAAAATTTACCGCCTTAAAATTAGCAAAGATTTAGATTGATTTTTAATCAATTTTGACCTTTTATTGTTTAATTTAACCGTGTTTTTGATAGAAAGCACATCCATACAATGATAAATTCACCGTTATTTGTCGTTGTTTTGCTCAAGTTGTCGTCCTATGTAATTTGAGTTGTCACCCCACTACAGAAGTAAGGTTCAGAGTGCGGTCATTTTAACGGTCATTCACGTCACAGTTAGTTTGTGGCTAGGTCACTGAACAGTTAGCAGAGGAAAACCAATGGGTTACTCCTATTCTGAAAAAAAACGAATTCGTAAAGATTTCGGTAAACGTCCGCAAGTTTTAAATGTTCCTTATTTATTAACCATTCAGTTGGATTCTTTTGATAAATTTATTCAAAAAGATCCTGAAGGTCAGCAAGGTTTAGAAGCGGCATTTCGTTCTGTATTTCCTATTGTGAGCAATAATGGCTACACAGAATTACAATATGTAGATTATCGTTTAGAAGAACCTGAATTTGATGTACGTGAGTGCCAAATTCGTGGCTCAACTTATGCAGCAGGCTTACGTGTAAAATTACGTTTAGTGAGCTACGATAAAGAATCTTCTTCACGCGCAGTTAAAGATATTAAAGAAAATGAAGTTTATATGGGCGAAATCCCATTAATGACGGATAACGGTACTTTCGTAATTAATGGTACCGAGCGTGTTATCGTTTCACAATTACACCGTAGTCCAGGCGTATTCTTCGATTCTGACAAAGGTAAGACCCATTCTTCAGGTAAAGTGCTTTATAACGCACGTATTATTCCTTACCGTGGTTCTTGGTTAGATTTTGAATTTGATCCAAAAGATAACTTATTTGCACGTATTGACCGTCGCCGTAAATTGCCGGCAACAATCATTCTTCGTGCATTAGGTTACACCACTGAAGAAATCTTAAATCTATTCTTTGATAAAATTACCTTTGAAATCGCTAGCGATAAATTGCTAATGACTTTAGTGCCAGAACGTTTACGTGGTGAAACAGCTTCTTTTGATATTGAAGCAAATGGCAAAGTTTATGTTGAACGTGGTCGTCGCATCACTGCTCGTCACATTAAAGCATTAGAAAAAGATAATATCTCACAAGTGGTTGTGCCTTCTGAATATATTTTAGGTAAAGTTGCGTCGAAAGATTATGTTGATTTAGAGTCTGGCGAAATTATTTGTCCTGCAAATGGCGAAATTTCGTTAGAAACCCTCGCAAAATTAGCACAAGCTGGTTACACCACGATCGAAACTTTATTTACTAATGATTTAGATTACGGTCCATATATTTCTGAAACGCTACGTGTCGATCCAACTTATGACAAAACTAGTGCGCTTTACGAAATTTATCGTATGATGCGTCCGGGCGAGCCACCAACACCAGAATCTTCAGAAGCGTTATTCAATAATTTATTCTTCTCTGCAGAACGTTATGATTTATCTACAGTAGGTCGTATGAAGTTCAACCGTTCTTTAGCTTTTCCAGAAGGGGAAGGTGCGGGTATTTTAAGCAATGAAGATATTATTGCGGTAATGCGTAAATTGATCGACATCCGTAATGGTCGTGGCGAAGTAGACGATATTGACCATTTGGGTAACCGTCGTATCCGTAGCGTGGGCGAAATGGCTGAAAACCAATTCCGTATCGGTTTAGTGCGTGTTGAAAGAGCGGTCAAAGAACGTCTATCTTTAGGCGATTTAGATGCGATCACGCCACAAGACTTAATTAACCCGAAACCGATTTCTGCGGCAGTAAAAGAATTCTTTGGTTCTTCACAGCTTTCGCAATTTATGGATCAAAACAACCCATTGTCAGAAGTGACACACAAACGTCGTATTTCTGCATTAGGTCCAGGCGGTTTAACGCGTGAGCGTGCAGGCTTTGAAGTGCGTGACGTACATAATACTCACTATGGTCGTTTATGTCCGATTGAAACCCCTGAAGGTCCAAACATCGGTTTGATCAACTCACTTTCTGCTTTTGCACGTACTAATGATTATGGTTTCTTAGAAACACCATATCGTAAAGTGGTTGATGGTCAAGTTACTGAAGAAATTGAATACTTATCTGTAATTGATGAAGCAAACTACATCATTGCACAGGCAAACTCAAACTTAGACGAAAATAACCGTTTTACTGATGCTTTCGTTACTGCTCGTGGTGAACGTGGTGAATCTGGTTTATATAAACCTGAAGATATTCACTATATGGATGTTTCGACACAACAAGTGGTATCTGTTGCGGCTGCATTAATTCCATTCCTTGAGCATGACGATGCGAACCGTGCGTTGATGGGTGCGAACATGCAACGTCAAGCAGTTCCAACATTACGTGCGGATAAACCATTAGTTGGTACAGGTATGGAAAAACCAATCGCACTTGACTCAGGTGTTGCGGTTGTTGCAAAACGTGGTGGTACCGTTCAGTACGTTGATGCGTCTCGTATTGTGATTAAAGTAAATGAAGATGAAACCATTGCAGGTGAAGCTGGTATTGATATTTATAATTTAATTAAATACACCCGCTCTAACCAAAATACTTGTATTAACCAAATTCCTTGTGTGAATTTAGGCGATCCAATTAATCGTGGCGAAGTATTAGCAGATGGTCCTTCAACTGATTTAGGGGAACTTGCATTAGGTCAAAATATTCGCGTAGCGTTCATGCCTTGGAACGGCTATAACTTTGAAGACTCAATGTTAGTTTCTGAACGTGTTGTTCAACAAGACCGTTTCACTACCATCCATATTCAAGAATTATCTTGTGTTGCGCGTGATACTAAGTTAGGTGCAGAAGAAATTACTGCGGATATTCCAAACGTAGGTGAATCAGCGTTAAGCAAACTTGATGAATCTGGTATCGTTTATGTCGGCGCTGAGGTTAAAGGTGGCGACATCTTAGTAGGTAAAGTAACCCCTAAAGGCGAAACTCAATTAACCCCAGAAGAAAAATTGTTACGTGCAATCTTTGGGGAAAAAGCTTCCGATGTGAAAGATTCTTCATTACGCGTGCCAAATGGTACATCAGGTACGGTTATTGATGTTCAAGTCTTCACTCGTGACGGCGTAGAAAAAGATAAACGTGCATTAGAAATCGAAGAAATGCAACTTCGTGAAGCGAAAAAAGATTTAACTGAAGAGTTAGAGATTTTAGAAGCTGGTTTATTTGCTCGTGTGCGTAATCTTCTTATTTCTAGTGGTGCGGATGCGGCGCAATTAGATAAATTAGATCGCACTAAATGGTTAGAACAAACCATTGCAGATGAAGAAAAACAAAACCAATTAGAACAGCTTGCTGAGCAATACGAAGAACTTCGTAAAGAGTTTGAACATAAACTTGAAGTGAAACGTAAGAAAATCATTAAAGGCGATGATCTTGCACCGGGCGTATTAAAAGTTGTGAAAGTTTACCTTGCAGTGAAACGTCAAATCCAGCCGGGGGATAAAATGGCGGGTCGTCACGGTAACAAAGGTGTTATCTCGAAAATTAACCCAGTTGAAGATATGCCATACGATGAAAATGGTCAGCCAGTTGAAATCGTATTAAACCCACTGGGCGTACCGTCTCGTATGAACATCGGTCAGATCCTTGAAACTCACTTAGGTTTAGCGGCAAAAGGTATTGGTGATCAAATCAATGCAATGCTTAAACAAAAACAAGAAGTGGAAAAATTACGTAGCTATATCCAAAAAGCATACGATTTATTAGGTAATGGTTCACAAAAAGTGGATTTAAGCACCTTTACTGATGAAGAAGTATTGCGTTTAGCGGGAAATTTACGTAAGGGCTTACCAGTTGCAACGCCAGTGTTCGATGGTGCAGACGAAGCGGAAATCAAAGAACTATTAAAACTTGGTGGATTACCAACTTCAGGTCAAATAACCCTTTACGATGGTCGTACTGGCGAGAAATTTGAACGTCCAGTAACCGTGGGTTATATGTATATGCTCAAATTGAACCACTTAGTTGATGATAAAATGCACGCTCGTTCAACAGGTTCTTATAGCCTTGTTACACAACAGCCACTGGGTGGTAAAGCACAATTTGGTGGTCAGCGTTTCGGTGAGATGGAGGTATGGGCACTTGAAGCATATGGTGCAGCCTACACCTTACAAGAAATGCTAACTGTGAAATCCGATGATGTGAATGGTCGTACGAAGATGTATAAAAATATCGTAAGTGGCAACCAACATATGGAGCCAGGCACACCGGAATCTTTCAACGTAATTATGAAAGAAATCCGCTCACTTGGTTTAAATATCGAGTTAGACGAAGAGTAATCACTGATTACTATAAATGGTGCTGATCCCTTGGCTCCACCCGTTTACGGGGGAGCTGGCGCGAAGCGACTGAGGGGGGATTTATATCCTAAGCCCCCTTCCGCCCTTCGGGCACCTTCCCCCGCAAAGCAGGGGAAGGCAAGAGGAACAACAACATAAGATTTGAAATCGCCGAAGTGGGGTCAAAATTCTCCGAAATTTTTAACCGCACTTTAAACCTTTAACTCCGACAGGAGAACATTTGTGAAAGACTTAGTTAAGTTTTTAAAAGCACAATCAAAAACCAGTGAAGATTTTGATGTGATTAAAATTGGGTTAGCTTCCCCAGATATGATCCGTTCTTGGTCATTTGGTGAAGTGAAGAAACCTGAAACCATTAACTACCGTACGTTCAAACCTGAACGTGATGGTCTTTTCTGTGCGCGTATCTTCGGGCCTGTAAAAGATTACGAATGTTTATGTGGTAAATATAAACGTTTAAAACACCGTGGTGTGATTTGTGAAAAATGTGGTGTTGAAGTCACTCAAACTAAAGTTCGTCGTGAACGTATGGGTCATATTGAACTTGCATCGCCAGTTGCACATATTTGGTTCTTAAAATCATTGCCGTCTCGTATCGGTTTACTTTTAGATATGCCATTGCGCGACATCGAACGTGTACTTTATTTTGAAATGTACATTGTGACCGAACCAGGTATGACGGACTTAGAGCGCGGTCAATTATTAACAGAAGAACAATACCTTGACGCTGAAGATCGTTGGCAAGATGAATTTGAAGCGAAAATGGGTGCCGAAGCGATTCAAGATCTCTTAAAAGGTATGGATCTTGAAGCTGAATGTGAAAAATTACGTGAAGAATTACAAGAAACTAACTCTGAAACTAAACGTAAAAAAATCACTAAACGCTTAAAATTATTAGAAGCATTTGTTCAATCTGGTAATAAACCAGAATGGATGGTTATGACGGTATTGCCAGTTCTTCCACCAGATTTACGCCCATTAGTGCCACTTGATGGTGGTCGTTTTGCGACTTCAGATCTGAACGATTTATATCGTCGTGTAATCAACCGTAACAATCGTTTAAAACGTTTATTAGATTTAATTGCGCCAGATATTATTGTGCGCAACGAAAAACGTATGTTACAAGAATCTGTTGATGCCTTATTAGATAATGGTCGTCGCGGTCGTGCAATTACGGGTTCTAACCGTCGTCCATTAAAATCATTAGCGGATATGATCAAAGGTAAACAAGGTCGTTTCCGTCAAAACTTATTAGGTAAACGTGTTGATTACTCTGGTCGTTCTGTAATCACTGTTGGCCCATACTTGCACTTACACCAATGTGGTTTACCGAAGAAAATGGCATTGGAATTATTCCGTCCGTTTATCTATGCGAAATTAGAAAGCCGTGGTTATGCTACGACAATCAAAGCGGCTAAGAAAATGGTTGAGCGTGAAGATGCGATCGTTTGGGATATTCTTGCAGAAGTTATTCGTGAACACCCAATTCTATTGAACCGTGCGCCAACACTTCACCGTTTGGGTATCCAAGCGTTTGAACCGATCTTAATCGAAGGTAAAGCTATTCAATTACACCCGCTCGTTTGTGCTGCGTTTAATGCAGACTTCGATGGTGACCAAATGGCGGTACACGTTCCATTAACCCTTGAAGCGCAATTAGAAGCTCGTGCGTTGATGATGTCCACCAATAACGTGCTTTCTCCAGCAAACGGTGATCCGATTATCGTTCCATCACAAGACGTGGTATTAGGTCTTTACTATATGACCCGCGAAAAAGTGAACGGTAAAGGCGAAGGTATGTTATTGCAAGATCCTCGCGAAGCTGAAAAAGCATATCGTACAGGCGAAGCAGAATTACATTCTCGTGTGAAAGTACGTATTACTGAATATGTGAAAAATGAAGCGGGCGAATTTGATGCGAAAACCACGCTGACTGATACAACTATCGGTCGTGCAATCTTATGGATGATCGCGCCGAAAGGCATGCCTTATTCATTGTTCAACCAAACATTAGGTAAAAAAGCCATTTCTAAACTGATTAACGAAGCATATCGTCGTTTAGGTTTAAAAGAAGCGGTAATGTTTGCTGACCAAATTATGTATACCGGTTTTGCGTATGCGGCACGTTCTGGTTCATCAGTTGGTATTGATGATATGGAAATTCCAGCGAAGAAATACGAAATTATTTCTGCAGCGGAAGAAGAAGTAGCTGAGATCCAAGAACAGTTTCAATCAGGTCTTGTGACGGCAGGCGAACGCTATAATAAAGTAATCGATATTTGGGCTGCCGCGAATGAGCGCGTAGCGAAAGCGATGATGGAAAACTTATCTCAAGAAGAAGTCATCAATCGTGAAGGTAATCCTGAAAAACAAGCGTCCTTTAACAGTATCTTTATGATGGCTGATTCTGGTGCGCGTGGTTCTGCAGCTCAGATTCGTCAGTTAGCAGGTATGCGTGGTTTGATGGCTCGTCCAGATGGCTCGATCATTGAAACCCCAATTACAGCAAACTTCCGTGAAGGTTTGAACGTATTACAGTACTTTATTTCAACCCACGGTGCTCGTAAAGGTTTGGCGGATACCGCATTAAAAACAGCGAACTCAGGTTACTTAACTCGTCGTTTAGTTGATGTGGCACAAGACTTAGTGATCGTAGAAGATGACTGTGGTACGCACGAAGGCTTAGTCATGACCCCATTAATTGAAGGTGGAGATGAAAAAGTGCCACTTCGTGAATTAGTATTAGGTCGTGTTGCTGCAGAAGATATTTTAAAACCAGGTACAGAAGAAGTATTAATTCCGCGTAACACCTTATTAGATGAAAAACTCTGTGATGTGTTGGATGCAAACTCTGTAGATAGCGTAAAAGTACGTTCTGTTGTAACTTGTGATACTGATTTTGGTGTATGTGCGAAATGTTATGGACGTGATCTTGCGCGTGGTCATTTAATTAACCAAGGCGAAGCGGTGGGCGTTATTGCCGCTCAATCTATCGGTGAGCCGGGTACGCAGCTAACTATGCGTACGTTCCATATTGGTGGTGCGGCATCTGCGGCAGCGAAAGAATCTAGTGTGCAAGTTAAAAACACTGGTACAGTGCATTTAATGAATGCAAAATTCGTGACTAACGATGAAAGCAAACTAGTATTAACTTCTCGTAACACGGAATTAACTATTACTGATGCATTTGGTCGTACTAAAGAACATTATAAAGTGCCTTATGGTGCGGTATTAAGCAAAGGTGACGGTCAAGAAGTCACTGCAGGCGAAACTATCGCAAATTGGGATCCACATACAATGCCAGTTGTCTCTGAAGTATCTGGTTTTGTGAAATTTGTAGACATTATTGATGGTTTAACTGTGACGCGTCAAACAGATGAATTAACAGGTTTATCATCAATCGTGGTTCAAGATGTGGGTGAACGTGCAACTGCGGGTAAAGATTTACGTCCAACTATTAAATTGGTTGATGCAAATGGCAACGATATTTTCTTACCTGAAACTGATGTTCTTGCACAGTACTTCTTACCGGGTAAAGCAATCGTAAGTTTAGACGATGGCGCAGCAGTAAAAGTGGGTGAACCATTAGCACGTATTCCGCAAGAATCTGTGGGTACTAAAGATATTACTGGTGGTCTACCGCGCGTTGCAGATTTATTTGAAGCACGTAAACCAAAAGAACCAGCTATCTTGGCTGAAATTTCTGGTATCGTGTCTTTCGGTAAAGAAACCAAAGGTAAACGCCGTTTATTAATTACTCCTGCAGAAGGCGAAACTTACGAAGAAATGATTCCAAAATGGCGTCAGCTCAACGTATTTGAAGGCGAAATGGTACAACGTGGTGACGTAATTTCTGATGGTGCTGAAACACCACATGACATTTTACGTTTACGTGGCGTGCGTGCAGTAACTGAATACATCGTGAACGAAGTGCAAGATGTTTACCGCTTACAAGGGGTAAAAATCAACGATAAACATATCGAAGTAATTGTTCGCCAAATGTTACGTAAAGCGGTAATTACTAAAGCTTACGACTCAGAATTCCTTGAGGGAGAACAAGTCGAAGTGGCTCGCGTGAAAATTGTTAATCGCCAACGTGAAGCAGAAGGTAAACCACCAGTTGAATTTGAACGTGAATTATTGGGTATCACCAAAGCGTCTCTTGCGACTGAATCCTTCATCTCTGCCGCATCGTTCCAAGAAACTACTCGTGTTCTTACCGAAGCAGCAGTGGCAGGTAAACGTGATGAATTACGTGGCTTGAAAGAGAACGTAATAGTAGGTCGATTAATTCCTGCGGGTACAGGTTTTGCGTATCATCAAAATCGTCACAAACATCGCTTAGTTGATGATGTCGTAGCGAAATTATCTGAAGAAGATGAAGCTGCTATCGCTGATGAATTTGTTATGACTGCAGATGATGCAAGTGCGAACTTAGCTGAAATGCTTAACATGGCAGATGATGCGGAATAATTAATTCCCTGTATGAGAAAACCCGAATGAAAGTTCGGGTTTTTTATTTTTATGAAAATGGGTAGAGGTTTTATGCCAGAACAACAAGTATGTTTCTTCATAGAAATTCACAAAAATTTGAGACTTTTAGAAAAGTCTGTTGTTGATAGTTATGTTACACTTTGCTCATATTTTTCAAAATAAGGATCATACTATGAATATAACAAAGCCTTTTCCTCTTCCAACAGGATATTTCGGTATTCCTCTTGGTTTGGCAGCCTTATCTTTAGCTTGGTTTCATTTAGAAAACTTATTTCCTGCTGCGCGAATGGTAAGTGATGTTCTTGGCATTGTAGCAAGTGCGGTCTGGATTTTATTTATTTTAATGTATGCGTATAAACTTCGTTATTACTTTGAGGAAGTTCGTGCAGAGTATCATAGCCCAGTTCGTTTTTCCTTTATTGCATTGATTCCTATTACAACTATGTTGGTAGGCGATATTCTTTATCGTTGGAATCCTTTAATTGCTGAAGTTTTAATTTGGATTGGAACGATTGGTCAATTACTTTTCTCAACATTACGTGTCAGTGAATTATGGCAAGGTGGTGTATTTGAGCAAAAATCTACTCATCCTTCGTTTTATTTGCCTGCGGTTGCTGCAAATTTCACAAGTGCAAGTTCATTAGCATTACTTGGCTATCATGATTTAGGCTACTTATTCTTTGGCGCAGGAATGATTACTTGGATTTTTTTTGAGCCTGTATTATTACAACATTTACGTATTTCATCTCTTGAGCCACAATTTAGAGCCACAATAGGGATTGTTTTAGCACCTGCGTTTGTGTGTGTATCTGCTTATTTATCGATCAATCACGGCGAGGTGGATACGTTAGCTAAAATCCTTTGGGGATATGGATTTTTGCAATTATTTTTCTTATTGCGATTATTCCCTTGGATTGTGGAAAAAGGACTTAACATTGGCTTATGGGCATTCTCATTCGGATTAGCGTCTATGGCAAACAGTGCTACCGCTTTCTATCATGGCAATGTTTTACAAGGCGTGTCTATTTTTGCCTTTGTTTTCTCAAATTTAATGATTGGCTTATTGGTTTTAATGACAATATATAAATTAACTAAAGGGCAGTTTTTCCTAAAATAAGGCATTTAAATCGACTAAGGCAGGGGTTCCCTGCCTTATTTACATATTACATCTATTTGTCTTTTTCTATTTCAATCACTTCTACACAATTTACCGTACCCGCTTTAATTCGCCATTTCACATTAAATTCATACAAACTCATACCATAAATACGATCACTCGGTTTACCTTGTTGATAGGCTGGGCGAGGATCTTGCTCTAGCACTTGGCGAATAAAACGACTTAAGTGCGGTCGTTTTTCTTCTCGTTTTTTTACCGCACTTTTGACTTGCTCGGTAAATTCAACAGTCAGTTTCGCTGGTGGTTTTTCTTGGGCAAAGCTCGATTGTGCATTTGGCTCACTATCCGCATAGGCAATATAGGGTTTGATATCGAAAATGGGCGTGCCATCCACTAAATCCACCGCACCTAAATGGAGAAAAATGTTACCGTTGATGCATTCTACTTGACGTAATTCGACTTTGGATAAACCAAGAGGATTTGGGCGGTGCGTTGCACGTGAAGCAAATACACCAACTCGTTGATTACCGCCTAACCGAGGAGGGCGTACGGTGGGTTGCCATTTTCCTTGTTGGATTTGGTCGAACTGAAAAATTAACCAAAGATGACTGAATTGTTCCAATCCTCTCACGGCTTCAGGCGAATTATAAGGCGGTAAGAGTTCTACAATGCCTACTCCGTCTTCAACTAAATTAGGTTGGCGTGGTACGGAGAATTTTTCTTTATAAGGCGTGTGGATAATGGCGATAGGCGATAAGGTTAAATCATTCATAAATTGGGTGTCTTAGTGTAGAATACGCAACTTATTGTAATCAAAAGTGCGGTCAAAAAAAATGACAAATGAAAAATTGAAAATGTGGTGGGAAACGGCTCGACCAAAAACTTTGCCCTTAGCGTTGGCATCGATTTTCACGGGTTCGGCATTGGGTTATTGGGCGAATCCACAAGGTTTTAATGGGCTTGTAATGGTGCTTTGTTTACTCACGACAATTTTATTGCAGGTGCTTTCTAATTTTGCCAATGATTATGGGGATCATCAAAAAGGTTCAGATACTGAAGAACGTATTGGGCCATTACGTGGCATTCAAAAAGGCGCAATTTCAGCAAAAGAACTGAAATGGGGATTAATTCTAATGGTGACGGCAAGTTTTCTTTCAGGAAGTTTCTTGATTGGAATCGCTTATGAAAATCTCTCAGATTTATTCGCTTTCGCTGGGCTTGGAATTTTAGCTATTGTTGCTGCCATTACTTACACAGTTGGGGTAAAACCTTATGGCTATATGGGCTTGGGCGATATTTCTGTGCTGGTATTTTTTGGTTTGCTTGGTGTTGGCGGTACTTATTATTTGCAAACTCACAGTATTGATAGCCACATTATTTTGCCTGCTATTGGTTCTGGCTTATTGGCAAGTGCGGTATTAAATATCAATAATTTACGCGATATTGAACAGGATGCGAAAGCTAGCAAAAATACCCTAGCCGTTCGTTTAGGTGCATATAAAGGGCGTGTTTATCATTGTATTTTATTAAGTGTGGCGGCCCTATGTTATTTAGCATTTGCGGTGGCAACGGCCATTTCTTGGACAAATTATTTATTTGTATTAGCAATGCCGTTGTTAGCTAAACACGCGATTTTTGTTTATCGTAGTCAGCAGCCAAGTGAATTGCGTCCAATGTTGGCTCAAATGTCTATGATTTCGTTATTAATCAATATCTTGTTTAGTTTAGGCTTGCTTATCGGCTAAATCGGCATATACTAAAGCAAACAAAATTTCAACAATCGATAGGGGAAAGTTATGTTTATTGATACTTCAGAACTTTGCGATCTTTATGCAGAACAAGTGGATGTCGTGGAGCCAATTTTTTCAAGCTTTGGTGGCGTAAGTCATTTTTACGGTAAAGTCACTACAGTAAAATGCTTTGAAAGTAATGGATTAATTGCTGAAGTATTAGAAGAAAACGGCGAAGGTCGAGTGCTTGTCATTGATGGCGGTGGTGCGGTACGCCGTGGTTTGATTGATGCAGAATTGGCTCAACTTGCCGTTGATAATGGTTGGGAAGGCATTATTGTATATGGTGCAGTACGCCAAATTCAGCAATTAGAAAACCTCGATATTGGTATTCACGCCCTTGCGCCAATTCCAGTCAGTGCAGATGAAAGCAGTGCTGGCGAGAGTGATATTCCAGTGAATTTTGGTGGCGTAACCTTTTTCCCAGAAGATTATATTTACGCAGATCTGACAGGAATTATACTTTCGCAAGAGCCTCTAGATTTAGAAGATTAATTTCTACTTGATTAACATCTTAGTATTTTATTTAAGCTTTCCTATTCTAAACGGCGTATCATACTAAAAAATTAAATTGTAACTATATTATATATAAAACCCCGTTCAATTTGAACGGGGTTAAAAGTGCGGTAAATTTTTAATGCGTTTTATGGCTTGTGCTATACAAAATTTTGTCTGTATAAGCTAAAGCAATTGCCGACACTAAAAAGCCCAAATGCAACAATAACTGCCACATCATCGTTTTTTCTGGCATATTGCTTGCATTCACAAAAGTTTGCAACATATGGATAGATGAAATGCCGATAATAGACATAGAAAGTTTAACTTTCAACACGGTGGCATTTACGTGGCTCATCCATTCAGGCTGATCGGGGTGATTACGCGTACGCAATTTAGATACAAAGATTTCATAACCGCCGATAGTCACCATCACAAGCAAGTTGGCGATCATCACGACATCAATCAAATTCAACACGCCTAACATAATTGTGTTGGAATCCATATCATTGACATTAATCACTAACTCCCATAATCCTTTGATAAATTTATAAGAGTAGATTGCAAGGGTGACAATCAAGCCCAAATAAATCGGCACTTGCAACCAGCGACTAGCAAAAATGATTTTCGCGATAATATTCGATTGTTCGTTATATTTCGCATAAGGATCAACAGGTTTGTTTTCTTTCATAAGATTTTATTCCTAAATTAAACAGTGGGTTAAATAAACAAAAAAACCGCAAGAAAATAGCAGTTTTTTTGAAAATAGCAATAAGGAAATTGAGTTATTCTAATTTATTTGAAACTGTAAATAGACTCTCTTAACACACAAGTCGGTTCTAACACCAAAGTGCGGTAATTTTCATTAGGATTTTTAATTCGTTGCAATAGTGTTTCAACAGCGAGTTTGCCAAGTTTAGCTTTCGGTTGGCAAATGGTGGAGAGAGGAGGCGAGAGATAACGAGCCAATTCAATGTCATCATAACCCATAATTGAAAGATCTTGCGGAATACGTAAGCCTTGTTGCTGAATAGCTTGGTATGCACCGACAGCAATGGTGTCACTACAACAAAAAACTGCTGTTGGACGTGAAGATTGAGTAAGTAAAGATTGTATGCCAAGTACACCGCCTTCAAAGTCAAAATGACTTTCGACAATCCAATGAGGATTTAACGCAATTTTTGCTTCCGAGAGCGCATTTTTATAACCTTGCAAACGATTTTGTGCGACAGATTTTTTGAGATTTCCCGTAATAATGCCAATTTTACGATGTCCTGCATCAATTAATGCTTTTGTCGCCAAATAGCCACCAAGTGCTGAATTTTCGAGTATTTTATCTGCATTTAACTCAGTAAACCACCAGTCCATCACAACCAGTGGCAGCGAAATAGCTAACTCTATATCAGCCTGAAAACGGCTATCACCACACATCAAAAGCAAACCATCCACTTGTTTGTGCATTAGAGTTTGCAGATTTTGTTGTAGGCGTTTGGCATCTCCACCCGTTGTAGCAATAATAAGATTATATTGATTTTTCTGACAGTATTGCTCCACGCCAGCCATCACTTCCGCAAAGAAGGGATTATTTGTTGCGGTGACAAGTAGTCCGATAGTTTTGGTTTCGCGCACCTTAAGGCTTCGTGCAACAGCTGAGGGGGTGTAATTCAGTTCAGCGACAATACGCATCACTTTCTCACGAATTTCATCGCTGACAAAACGCGATCCATTAATGACATGTGAAACTGTGGAAGTCGAAACTTGCGCCAGTCGTGCAATATCTTTCATTGTCGCCATAAAAACACCCTAAAAATTCACCGCACTTTAAGCGTGTTCAAGAAATTCCAAAGTTTCTTGCCGCGTTGGAATAGAGGATTGAGCCCCTTTTTTCGTCACACTAATCGCAGCGGCAGCTTGACCAAAATGAATGGCTTCATCAAAGGATTTTTCTTCCAATAAAGCCGTAACAAAACCGCCATTAAATGTATCACCAGCTGCGGTAGTATCTATTGCTTGCACACAAAAGCCCTTAATGATGCGGCTTTTACCTTTTCGACTGACAAACACGCCTTTCGCACCAAGGGTAATCATTACGGTTTTAATGCCTTTATCGTGAAAAACACTCGCAGCTTTCACCGCACTTTGTTCGTCGGTTACCGCTACCCCCGTCAGGATTTCAGCTTCTGTTTCATTTGGTGTAATAATATCAATCAAACTCAATAATTCGTCCGATAAAATCTGCGCTGGAGCAGGATTTAGCACAACCTTGACACCATTTTTCTTAGCGATTTGAGCAGCCAGCTCCACACCAGAAAGTGGGGTTTCTAATTGCATTAACAAGCAATCCGATTGTGCAATTTGCGCCTCACTTTGACGAACAACCATCTCACTCAAATGTGAATTTGCACCGCTAGCCAGCACAATACTGTTCTCGCCCGATTGGGCAACTTGAATAAATGCCATTCCTGTCATTTCCTGTGAAACGGTATTAATATGGGTTGTATCAATTCCTTCTTGTGCAAACGCATTTTTCATTGTTTTGCCTATGCTATCTGATCCAATGCAACTAATGAACGCGACCTTTGCCCCTAAACGAGCGGCTGCCACTGCTTGATTGGCACCTTTGCCACCATAGGCAATTTGATAATTTTGACCTGTTAGCGTTTCACCGGGTTTAGCAAAGTAAGGCACAGAAATAACGTGATCAGCATTGATACTACCGAGAACCGTGAGGGTTTTTCTCATTATTTTATCCTGTATTGTTATATTTTTTCTTTCTACACAATGGGACAATATAATTTGCCCCATAATGTGATATAACGAGCTTATTTAGTAGATAGATTATTCACTTATTACTTTCAAATCTACTGGAATTTTCGCTTCAACTTTTTCGCCCTTTAAGATTTTATCAGCGGTAACAACACCTAATGAACCAATAAGCTCGGGTTGTTGTGCGATAGTTGCTGCCATTTTGCCACTTTTTACCGCTTTAACACCATCATCGGTACCATCAAAACCTACGATAAGGACTTTTTTATTTGCTGCTTTCACCGCACGCAATGCACCTAATGCCATTTCATCATTTTGCGCAAAAATTGCTTGAACATCACCTTTAGATGCCAACAAATTTTCCGTTACATTCAAACCTTTTGTTCGATCAAAATCTGCTGGCTGACTGGCAAGCACATTGAATTTATGAGCATCAATAGCTTGTTTGAAACCCTCACCTCGTTCGCGTGCCGCAGATGTTCCTGCAATACCTTCAAGTTGAATCACCTTGGCATTATCGCCTAATTTCTGTACGATAAAATCACCTGCCATTTTACCACCTGCGATATTGTCAGATGCGATATGGCTCACTACGCTTCCTTTAGCTGCGCCACGATCTAATGTAATTACTGGAATATGCTTACGGTTTGCAATCGCCACTGCGTTGCCAACTGCTTCAGAATCAGTTGGATTGATCAATAATATTTTTGCACCACGCACAGTTAAATCTTCGATATTAGCTAATTCTTTAGCAGGGTCATTTTGTGAATCAAGCACGACTAACTTATAACCTAATTCATCCGCTTTTTTCTGTGCGCCATCTTTTAACGTTACAAAAAATGGGTTATCTAATGTAGATACTGCCAAAGCGATTGTGTCTTGTGCAGAAGTAGAGCTAGAAACAGCCAAACCTAATAATACAGCAGAAGTAAGTGCGGTTAGTTTTTTCATAGTTTCTCCTTAAAGTGAGTTACAGTTTTTTTGTACCAAGATAGTTATCGGCTAAAACAGCAACCAAAATAACCAACGCTTTTGCTATCATTTGATAGTAAGATGAAATATCTAATAAATTTAATGCATTGTTTAAAAATCCGATGATTAATGCACCGATGAGAGTTCCCATTACACGACCTTTCCCCCCCATCAAACTGGTTCCACCGACTACCACGGCGGCAATTGCATCTAATTCATAAGATACGCCAGCAGTGGGTTGAGCGGAAGATAAACGTGAAGTTACAATTAAACCCGCCAGCGCAGAAAGAAATCCACTCACCGCAAAAACAAATACTTTGATTTTATTGACGTTAATACCAGAAAGTTGGGTCGCTGCCTCATTTCCACCTAACGCATAAATATAGCGACCGATTGGTGTGTCTTTTAAAATATACCAAGCAACCGCAAACACGATACTCATAATCCAAATTGGTACTGGGATACCTAAAACATAGCCTGTACCAATGCTAGCAAATAGATCAGCATTATCCGAAAAACCTGTCGTAATAGGACGACCATCTGTATAAACCATTGTTATACCACGCAGTAAGGTCATGGTAACCAAGGTAGCAATAAAAGCTTGAACTTTTCCCTTTGCCACAATTACACCACTTATGCCACCAAGAAGTGTTCCAATCAATAAAACCACAGGAATGACTAAAAAAATAGGCAATTCAATACTCACCATTGAAGCGGCGATTGCACCTGTCAATGCCAATACAGATCCAACAGAAAGATCTATACCTGCAATTAAAATAACGAAAGTCATACCCACTGCAATAATCGCATTAACCGAAGTTTGGCGTAAAATATTCAAAATATTATCTACGCTAAAAAAATCAGGATTAATCATTGATACAATCGCGATAAGAATAATCAACGCAATAAAAGAACGCTGTTCAATCAAAAATCTTCCTATTTGAAAATTAGATGTTTCATTTTTCATCATACTTACCTACTCTTATTTACCAATAGCTGCTGCTAATAACTTTTCTTGTGTTGCCTCTTCACGAGAAAATTCTGCACTAATTTTACCTTCACGCATTACCAACACTCGATCGCTCATACCAAGCACTTCTGGCATATCAGATGAGATCATTAAAATACTCAAGCCCTCTTTCTTAAATTCGTTAATCAACTGATAAATTTCTTTCTTCGCGCCAACATCTACGCCACGAGTTGGTTCATCTAAAATCAACACATTTGGGCGAGTCATTAATCCACGAGCGATTGCCACTTTTTGTTGATTTCCACCAGATAGCAAACCTACTTGTTGATCACGGTTAGGTGTTTTAATGTTAAACATCAAAATAAAGTCATCTACTGCCATTTTTTCCGCTTGATGGCGAATACTGCCTTTTTGTGAAAAATGATCGAGCGATGTGAGCGACATATTTTCTTTCACCGACATGCCTAAAACCAAGCCATCACCTTTACGATCTTCAGAAATATATACAATGCCATTATCCAAACCATCTTGCGGACTACGATTCTCAATCTCTTGATTTTTTAACCGCACTTTTCCCACTGTTTTTGGCAAAGCACCGTAAAGTAGCTTGCCGAGTTCCGTTCTACCCGCACCCATTAAGCCTGATACGCCGACAATTTCACCGGCATGCAATTTGAAGGAAACATCATCAATGCCGCTTCCGCTCACATGTTTCACATCCAATACACATTCGCCTTTTTCTTGTGATAAATGCGGATATTGTTCATCAAGACGACGACCAACCATCATTTCAATTAAATCATCTTCTGTAATCTCTGCCACAACGCGTTCACCGATAAATTGACCATCGCGTAAAACCGTCACATCATCACAAATTTTGAAAATTTCTTTTAAACGATGAGAGATATAAACAATGCCACGATTTTCTGCTTTGAGTTCACGAATCACATTGAATAGGGCTTCAGTTTCCGTATCTGTGAGCGCATCGGTTGGTTCATCCATAATGATAACTTTGGATTCAAAACTTAAGGCTTTGGCTATCTCCACCATTTGTTGCTCACCAATAGAAAGTTCTGAGCATAATTTTTTACTACTATGGGTTACACCTAAACGAGCTAACAGCTTATCTGCCTCGGTATACATTTTTTGCCAATTAATTGCCCCCCAAGGGGTTTTAAATTCACGACCAAGAAAAATATTTTCCGCAATAGTGAGATTGCCAACTAAATTAAGTTCTTGGTGAATGATACTAATACCAGCTTCCTGTGATGCTTTAGGTCCATTGAAATTAACCGATCGATTAAGATACTCAATTGTGCCTGCATCTTTGGAATAAATACCAGTAAGCACTTTCATCAACGTTGATTTACCCGCCCCATTTTCCCCCATCAATGCCATTACACGTCCCGTGTAAACAGATAAACAGGCATTATTCAAGGCTTTCACACCCGGAAATGACTTATCAACACCACTAATTTTGAGTAAAGTTTCCATAATTTCACCCTAATTAAAATGGTACACCAGAATATAAAATCACATTGGCATAAGGTGAACATTCGCCAGTACGAACAATAGCTTTACTTTCGAGGGTAAATTTTTTAAAAGTTTCGTGCGATACAAATTCCACTTGTATTTGATTACCCTGATGACTTTCAAGTTTTTGAAGTTGTGTTAAAAGTGCGGTCAATATTTCTGGATTTTTTTCTTTAATTTCTTCTGCAATAACAACGCGTTCAACATACATTTCATTCGTTACTACATTCAACGTTTGTAGAAAACTTGGTACACCCGCAGTTAATGCGAGATCGATACGTTCCACACTTAACGGAATTGGAAGTCCCGCATCGCAAATCGTCAAACTTTCCGTATGACCAAGTGTAGCAATGCAATGCGAAAGTTGCGCATTCAATAAAGCTGTTTTTTTCATCTAAAAGCTCCTTTTTTTGTTATCGAAACGTTTCGATAAGACAAATATAGATAACAAAAATAGAAAAACAACTAAGAAATTTCAAATTTGGGATATTGATCACAAAATTTCTAGATAGGACAAAAAATTCTCCGACCAAATTTGCATTCAATCGGAGAATAAATTATTGAAGATTTTCTTGATTTAAGACATTCAACCTCGCCAAATCCACCTGATTATTTAACAACTCCACATCGGGCATTGTTTTATTGGCTTTTGCGGAAAGGGTTTTAAATCGTTCTACTTTGCCAACTAAGCCTTGTTGACCAACAAGTGCAGTTACTGTGCTGTTGTATTGGTTGCTGACGGTAGAAAGCGTATTGCCGAGTTTGTTTAAACGCTCTGCCACCAAACAAATTTGGTTATAGATTTCGCCCGCTTTTTCAGCAATTTCTTTGGCTTCAGTATTACCACGTTCGATACGCCAGAGGTTTGCCACGGTGCGTAAAATCGGCATTAGCGTAGTGTGAGAGACCATAATTACATTGCGTTCATAACCGTAATTAAATAAGGCAGGATCAGCTTTTAAAGCCTCAATATACGCAGGTTCCACCGCAATAAACATAAGAACAAAATTCGGGCTGCACATGCCAATCAGATTGCTGTAATCTTTTTTATGCAGATCGTTAATATGGGTTTTTAATGCGGAAATATGTTCTTTTAGTAAACGCTCTCGTTCAAAATCATCGTCAGAATTCACCGCACTTTCGTAAGCCACGAGCGACATTTTGCTGTCGATAATTAAGTGTTTCTCATCAGGTAAATTCAACACAAAATCAGGGTAATTTCGTCCACCTTGTTCATCTTTAAAATGCGCTTGAGCACGGTAATGCACATTTTCTTCAAGTCCAGCCAGTTGCAAAGCACGTTCTAATTGCACTTCGCCCCAGTTACCTAACGTTTTCTTTTCGCCTTTCAGTGCAGAAGTTAAATTACTCGCCTCTTGCGACATATTCAGACCAATTTCTAGCACTTTTTTGATTTCAGCTTCCAAGCCTGCATTGCCTTTCACCGATTCGGAGTGAATTTCATTGACCCGTTTTTGGAAACCTTCAATTTGCTCACGGAAAGGCTTGAGCAAGGTTTCCAAAGCAGTTTGATTTGATTGACTAAATGATCGACTTTTTTCATCCAAAATCCGATTGGCTAGATTTTGAAATTCCACGCCCAACTGCTGTTTAGATTGTTCAAAGTTCTGTTGTTGCTCTGAAAAATGTTTTTCTTTCTCTGCTAAGGTTGTTTGTAACCCCGTTAATTCTTGAGAAAGTGCGGTTAATTTTTCGGTCAAATTTTGTCGTTCTTGTGTGAGATGATGTATTTGTTCATCACGTTCAGTTAAACGATATTGCAGCCCTTGATTTTCAGTCTGTACCTTAATTATTTGTTGTTCAAACTGATTTTTAATACCGCTTAGTTCATCAAATTTACTGGCAAGCTGATTATAATCTTGAGTCGTTTTCGATAATTCTTGATGAAGATGTGTATATTTTTGCTGGCGTAGAATAAGTAATAAAATCAATATAATAACAACAGCTAACAAGCTGAAAAGTAAGAAATTTTCTGACATATCTCTCTCTTAATGGAAAACACAAATTGTAGTGAAAAATATTATTTTAATTCTGCTTTAAAGTGCGGTAAATTTTTTAACTGATTTAGAATTTATGCCCATACAAAAATTAATTATTCTAGTCAATTTTGATGGCAATGCTTTAGAAAAACATTGTTGTATTTTAACGGTATTTATCTAAAAACTTGTAATACTGCACACCAATCTTTGTCGCAAGATCTTTGATAATTCGACCACCATAAACAGAGGGGACTTTCAGGCCTTCAAAAATAGATAAACGTTCATCGTCTCCCAAAATCGCCTCCGCTACAATTCGTCCTGCAAGACCAGTCAAAGCAACACCGTGACCAGAATAACCATGAGCAAAATAAATGTGCGGAGAAATACGACCAAAATGTGGCGTTGAATTTAATGTCATATCAATGGGGCCTGCCCAGCCATAATCGATTTTGACATTTTCAAGTTGCGGAAATACGCGCAACATATTTTTCCGCATAATCGCGACCATATCTTTTTCTGATCTAGAATCACTACCAAAAAGCAGACGATTGTCCGCACTTAAACGATAATAGTCTAATAATAAATTGTTATCGCACACCGACATACCATTATTAATAATAGAATCAGCAACTGCTTGGCTTAACGGCTCTGTGGCGATAATAAAACTTTCTACAGGTAATATTTTACGATTAATGCCGTGATGAATAGATTTCGGGAGTGCATCAATATAAGCATTGGTGGCTAAAATAACGTCTTGAGAAATAACCACACTTTTAGCTGTTTTAACCTCAACGCAACCATTCTTTTCAACCATATCCACTACAGGAGATTGTTCAAAAATCTGAACACCCAGATCAACACAAGCTTTCGCTAAACCTAAGCAATAATTTAGTGGATGTAAATGCCCTGAGTTACTATCAAATAAGCCGCCCACATAAATATCACTGCCTAAGTGCTGTTTTAATTTAGCCTTATCCCAAAGTTGCATATTCTGATAGCCAAAATTTTTATGACTTTCTTTTTCCATTTCGATTAAGTCATCCATTCGGCGTTCATTTAATGCCAATGTGGCATAGCCTTTTTTCCAATCGCATTGAATGCCATATTTTTCAATACGTTCATCAATAATATCAATGGCCTCTAATGACATATTCCAAAGTTTATGCGCTTTATCTTCGCCAACTTGTTTAACGTATTCATCAATGCCTTCTTCAAAGCCATTAATTGCCTGACCACCACTACGACCAGAAGCCCCAAATCCTACTCTAGCACCCTCTAATACAATGACTTTTTTTCTTTTCTCCGCCAGTTCTAATGCCGCAGATAAACCAAAAAATCCCGCTCCGATCACACATACATCAGTATGTTCAATTTGAGTGAGCGGTGGGAATTGAAAATCTTGGTTGCGAGAATCGAAATAATAAGAGCGAACGTGTTCTTGATAGGCAAAATTAAGCATAAAAAATCCCTTAGGAAAAAACTGGCAAAATCTTACCCCTAAAGGGAAATATGTCAAACCTTTTAGAAAAAAATGCTATACTGCGCACGCACAAAATTTGTGCGTTGAATAATGAATCATAACCCTTGGAGGTCAATAAATTGAAAAAATTCTTTGCTCACTCACTCAAAAATCTTTTCCTTTCCACCACCGCACTTTTCGCGGTTTCCGCTTTTGCCAACAACAAACTTTACGTCTATAACTGGACAGACTATGTCCCTTCTGATTTAGTCGCACAGTTCTCTAAAGAAACTGGCATCGAGGTCATTTATTCTACCTTTGAAAGCAACGAAGAAATGTATGCGAAACTCAAACTTACTCAAAATACTGGCTCTGGCTATGATTTGGTGTTTCCATCAAGTTACTACGTAAATAAAATGATTAAGGAAAAGATGCTTCAACCGATTGATCAAAGTAAATTGACCAATATTCATCAAATTCCTAAACATTTATTACATAAAGAATTCGACCCAGAAAATAAATATTCATTACCCTATGTTTACGGCTTAACAGGTATTGAAGTTAATGCGGATGAAATTGATCCTAAAACCATCACGAGCTGGGCGGATTTATGGAAACCTGAATTTAAAGGTAAAGTTCTTATGACCAGTGATGCCCGTGAAGTGTTCCACGTAGCATTATTGCTTGACGGTAAATCGCCAAATACCACCAATGAAGAAGACATCAAAACAGCTTATGAACGTTTAGAAAAACTGTTACCAAATGTAGTGACCTTTAACTCTGATTCGCCAGAAGTCCCTTACGTACAAGGCGAAGCTACAATTGGTATGATTTGGAATGGTTCAGCTTATTTAGCGCAGAAAGAAAATCCATCTTTGCAATTTGTTTATCCAAAAGAAGGGGCTATTTTCTGGATGGATAACTACGCTATTCCAAGTTCGGCAAAAAACGTGGAAGGGGCGCATAAGTTCATCGACTTTTTACTTCGCCCTGAAAATGCAAAAATTGTTATTGAACGTATGGGCTTTTCTATGCCAAATAATGGGGCGAAAACACTGCTAAGTGCGGAAGTTGCTAATGATCCAAAATTATTCCCACCAGCGGAAGAAGTAGAAAAAGGAATTATGCAAGGCGATGTAGGAGAAGCTGTTGATATTTATGAAAAATATTGGAGCAAATTAAAAACTAATTAATTTCTCTATGCAGAAAACAAAAAAGTGCGGTGAAAATTTACCGCACTTTTTATATGTAAAATTTTTATTCTTAAAGAATAAAACGGCTCAAATCTTCATTTTCGACCACTTCGCCAAGAGCATCTGCGACATAACCTGCATCAATATTGACGGTTTGACCATTCATATCACTTGCACTGAAAGAAATTTTATCCATTAAACGTTCCATTACCGTATGCAAACGGCGCGCACCGATATTTTCCGTTTTTTCATTTACTCGGAATGCCGCCTCAGCAATTTTCTTTACTGCGTCGGTTGTGAATTCAATATTCACGCCTTCTGTTGCCATCAACGCTTTATATTGCTCGGTTAAAGAGGCATGTGGCTCCGTTAAAATACGCTCAAAATCCGCCGCACTTAATGCGGTAAGTTCAACACGAATCGGCAAACGCCCCTGCAACTCTGGAATCAAATCTGAAGGACGGGCAACTTGGAATGCACCAGATGCAATAAATAAAATGTGATCAGTTTTTACCATTCCGTGTTTGGTGCTAACTGTCGAACCCTCCACTAACGGAAGTAAATCACGTTGCACGCCTTCACGCGATACATCAGCCCCACTGTATTCGCCTTTCTTACAAATTTTGTCGATTTCATCGATGAAGACGATACCATTTTGTTCCACAGCATCAATGGCTTTTTGTTTAAGTTCTTCAGGGTTAATTAATTTCGCTGCTTCATCATCAATCAACGCTTTTAACGCATCTTTAATTTTCATTTTGCGTTTTTTCGTTTTATCTGAACCTAAATTTTGGAACAATGATTGCAACTGATTTGTCATTTCTTCCATGCCTGGAGGAGCCATAATTTCAACACCCATAGACACGCCAGCAGACACATCAATTTCGATTTCTTTATCATCTAATTGACCTTCACGTAATTTTTTACGGAACGCTTGACGAGTACTGCTGTGACTATCATTGCTTTCAACTTCGCCCCATTGATTTTTAGCTGGAGGAAGTAAAGCATCCAAAATACGCTCTTCAGCTGCATCTTCAGCTCTTGCTCTGTTCTTCGTAATTTCCTGCTGGCGAACAAGCTTCATCGCACTATCCGTTAAATCACGAATAATGGAATCCACCTCTTTCCCCACATAGCCCACTTCGGTAAATTTCGTTGCTTCAACTTTGATAAATGGAGCATTAGCTAATTTTGCCAAACGGCGCGCAATTTCAGTTTTACCCACACCAGTTGGGCCAATCATCAGAATATTTTTTGGCGTTACTTCATGACGCAGAGGTTCTTGAAGCTGCATACGACGCCAACGGTTACGCAACGCAATCGCCACAGCACGTTTTGCATCCGCCTGCCCAATAATATGTTGATCTAATTCAGAAACTATTTCGCGAGGAGTCATTTCAGACATAGCTTTTTCCTTAATTTGGTAATTCTTCAATAGTGAAATGGGTATTTGTGAATACGCAAATATCGCCAGCAATTTTCAAAGATTTTTCAACAATTTCACGTGCAGAAAGTTCAGTATTTTCCACCAACGCACGTGCCGCAGATAACGCATAGTTACCACCAGACCCAATGGCTAAAATTTGATCTTCTTCGGGCTGAACCACGTCGCCAATACCCGTGATGATTAAACTTTCTTTTTCATCCGCCACAATTAACATCGCTTCTAACTTACGAAGTGCGCGATCTGTACGCCAATCTTTCGCTAATTCCACCGCACTTTTTAGCAAATGCCCTTGGTGCATTTCAAGTTTACGTTCAAATAATTCAAAAAGCGTGAATGCATCAGCCGTGCCACCTGCAAAACCAGCAAGCACTTTGCCATTATATAAACGGCGTACTTTACGGGCATTACCTTTCATTACGGTATTGCCTAAAGAAACTTGTCCATCACCGCCTACGACGACTTGTCCATTGCGACGTACGCTTACAATCGTTGTCATTATTCAGTCCTTTTTATAAAGTGAAAAGTTGTTCGTTATATGGCGACAAATTGATTAAATTCAAGGGAAAAATTTGCATTGATGATTTATTCTTCACTCATAAATAAAAATGTGAACTGGATCATACTTTGAACTAGCAAACGATTGCTAGTCATTGAATGCATATTAAAAAAGTGTATGATGTGGACGATTTTTAAATCAACATTTGTGAGGAAACACAATGAAAAACATCATGAAATTATCTGTAATCGCACTTTTAACTGCAGCTGCAGTTCCAGCGATGGCAGGCAAAACTGAACCTTATACTCAATCTGGCACTAATGCTCGTGAAATGTTACAAGAGCAAGCAATTCATTGGATTAGTGTTGATCAAATTAAGCAAAGTTTAGAAGGTAAAGCACCAATTAACGTAAGCTTTGATATTGATGATACTGTGCTTTTCAGCAGCCCTTGCTTCTACCACGGACAACAAAAATTCTCACCAGGTAAACACGATTATTTGAAAAATCAAGATTTCTGGAATGAAGTAAACGCAGGTTGCGATAAATATTCTATTCCTAAACAAATTGCCATAGATTTAATTAATATGCATCAAGCACGTGGCGACCAAGTTTACTTTTTCACTGGCCGTACTGCAGGTAAAGTAGATGGCGTAACACCAATTTTAGAAAAAACGTTCAATATTAAGAATATGCACCCAGTTGAATTTATGGGCAGCCGTGAACGTACAACAAAATATAACAAAACGCCTGCAATCATTTCACATAAAGTGAGTATTCACTATGGCGATAGCGATGATGATGTACTAGCAGCTAAAGAAGCAGGTGTTCGTGGTATTCGTTTAATGCGTGCCGCAAACTCAACTTATCAACCAATGCCAACTTTAGGCGGTTATGGCGAAGAAGTGTTAATTAATTCAAGCTATTAATTGACCGCAAGTTGGGATTTATCTTCCCCCAAAAAGTTAGATTGATTTAGTTCAAGGACTGAGTTCTGTCATTCACAGGGCTCAGCCCTTTTAGTTTCCCTGAATGTGATCATGGTTGTAATAATGAATATACTCATGAGTTGTTTTTTCAGTTGTTTGAACGTCTCAAATCGTTTGTCGTAATAACATTCAGTTTTTAATCGTCCAAAGAAGTTTTCCATCGCATTGTTATCTAAATAATTTCCTTTCCTTGACATATTCTGCTGAATGCTATTCTCTCGTAAAATCGCCTGATAACCGACCATTTGATACAGCCAACCTTGGTCGGAATGTAAAATTGGGTTTTGCGTCTTCAAGTCTTTTTTGTTGGTTGAGTTCTTGCAACTTTTTTAGAATTGCGTTCTCCGCACGTAGTAAATTTTCCAATTCTAGTTCTTCCCCTCATGTTTTCGGTTTAGGTGGCATCTTAGGGTATTTCGGTTTCATGATTGGACGACTTTTAGGTTTGAGGATTAAGCCGTTTATACCTTGTTTTTCAAAGGCTTGCAGCCATTGATTAACAACGCCTGAATTGGTAATGCCAAAATGTAAATATGCGGCTTCTGCAGAAAATTGCCCATTTTTAACCGCTTGTATTATGTTAAGTTTAAATTCAGGTAAGTAATTTTGCTTCTTACTAAGTACGGATAATCTATTGATTTAACTATGATTAATTGGTTAATCCAACGTTTTAGTGTTATTTAGGCAAGTTGAAAATACCTGCGGGTAAGTGAACGATTTTTACCATTTTGAAGATCAAATTCGATGACTTGTTGTTTGAAAAGAGTGTTGTATTTGGTCATAAAAAATCTACACCTTAGTTGGTTATTTAGTCAATTTTTGGGGTGTAGATCATAAAATGCGTTTTTTACTACTAACTTTTTTAGGTTAATCAAGCGTCTTCCTATTTTAATAAGGAATTATCGAGTGACAAATCTTCATTTTTATTTACACCTATACCGCGTGCGATAACATTTTTGGCAATTTCGTGTGCATCTTCTAAGGAATGTTCCGTATAGCTTCCGCATTGATAGATATTTAATTCGGGAATAGAAGCTTGATCTTGTACACCTAAAACATCTTGCATTGAAGCTAACCAAGCCTCAGACACTTCCTGTTCATTTGGTGTGCCAATCAAAGACATATAAAATCCCGTGCGACATCCCATCGGAGAAATATCAATAATTTCTATGCTATCGCCATTTAAATGATCGCGCATAAATCCAGCAAATAAATGTTCAAGTGTATGAATGCCTTTTGGGGAAAGAATTTCTTTGTTTGGAATACAAAAACGTAAATCAAAAACAGTAATATTATCGCCTTTTGGCGTGCGCATCGTTTTTGCAATGCGTACTGCAGGTGCGTTCATTTTTGTGTGATCCACTTTAAAACTATCAAGTAATGGCATAAATTTTCCTTATAAATCAGTTGGTTAAGAAATAATTGAATAAATATTTATTTTTTACAAATTTTAATGAACTTTATAGTAAGGTTCATTGTCTTATAGAACAAGCAACTTGCAGTTGTTTTAATAAAATTGGTTCCTTAGGTTATTGCCCCACATTTATTGTGGGGTTTCTTTTATGCAAAAATTTTTATTTTGAAAATTTTTAAAAAATTTTGAACTTTCTTATAAAGCATTAGTCTTATAGTGTAAGCAACTTGCAGTTGTTTTAATAAAATTGGTTCCTTAGGTTATTTGCCCCACATTTATTGTGGGGTTTTTTCTTGCTCATTTTATAATAAGAATGGTGTACTCAAAAACAATAACGCAATATAACGAACCATTTTTCCCAGAAAGATAAAGAGACTACTCGTTACAAAATTTAATCTTAACCAACCAGCTATGGCACAAAATAAATCGCCAACTACAGGCAGCCAGCTCAAAAGTAAAGCAATCGCCCCATAACGCCGTAGCTGATGTATTGCCCATAAAGTGCGGTAATTTTTGGGATCGAATTTTGGCATCCATCGTCCAATTCCGTAAGTGGTTAAACTTCCTAAGCTATTTCCAGCGGTTGCAATCAATATTAGAGCTAATATATCTGCGTTAAATAAAGAACCTAACATTAATTTAGGTACAGCAAGCGCAACAAATATAACTTCTGAATTACCTGGTAATACTGTTGCACTCAAAAATGCGCTGATAAACATAAAGCATAAGCTATTAGCCTGCCAAAAATCAGCACTAAAAAATGAAAAAATATCCATTATCTTGGCGAAATAATTTCTCGTGTGCGAACATCAAACACATCCATTCCCGCACTTAATCCTGCTTGCACGCCTAAATCTGCATCTTCAAATACGATACAACGACTTGGATTTGCTTGAATTAACTCCGCACAGCGTAAAAAAGTTTCTGGATGTGGTTTATGTTCTTTTACATCATCTGCACTGACAATGGCATTAAAGTAAGGTGCGATAGCCAGTTTATCCATCAACATATCAATAATTTTACGGTGTGAGCCAGAACCTAAAGCAATCGGCTTTTTCTGATGGAAGGATTTAACAATTTCAAAGGTTGGCAATAACTTTGATTGAGTCGGAATAAGTTGATAAGACAACTCACGTTTTGCAGCCAGCACATCCTCAATTCGATCTAGTGGCATATTCGCCGCTTTCATCATTTCCCCCGCGATAGTTCGAACCGTCGCCCCGCCGAAGTTATACATAATTTGAAAATCAAATTCATAGCCAAATTTCTTTCCCACCATTGTCCAAGCCTGCGCATGCACGGGCATGGTATCAATTAAAGTTCCATCCATATCAAAAATCAATCCTTCATATGGATTGAAGATCTCGTAATCTAACATTTTTACATCCTTACAAATTTTTTTACCATTTTCCTACAAAACTGTGATCTATGCACTGTTTTATTTCAGTAAAGTGCGGTAAATTAGCGAACAAATTTTGAACTAACAAAAACAAATGCGGTTATTTAAGCAACTAGAACGTTGGAAAATTCGCAAGCAAATAAATCAATCTATTATTGATGTGATATTTCGTTTACGAAATCGATTAGCTCATTACTGGCAAGCTGATGTGAATACGCCTCAAGTGGATTTTATGCTGCTACACATTGCTTGCAGCTTAGGTCGAATAGAACGAGGAGGTTGTGTTTCTCCGCTTTATTCAGAAATGCTCGAAGAAATGCAAAGTGCGGTCATTTTTCCACAAGTTTTAGCTATTCATCAAGATTTACTCAAGTTAATGCCATTTTCCATTCCTGAAGCAGAACAAACTTATTTTTTAGCGAACATTCATTCTTTGGTTCTTGAACAGAAGCAATTAAAGCCTTTGAAATGAATTATGCGGAGGTGCATTCAATTTATGGTGTAAAACTGGACATTGATTCGGTAAATAATTCATCAAATTACTAAAAACATTAAGGAAATTTACCGCACTTTTAAGTAAAATAGCGTAATTTTTCAAAGAGATAATAAATATGAAAGCCAAATTAGTCAGTTTACTTGCGCAAGCAAATATAAAAATAAGTGATCAACAAATTCAGCAGTTGATTAATCTGGTCAATTTACTCAATAAATGGAATAAAGCTTATAATTTGACGTCAGTTCGTGATCCACAAGAAATGTTAGTTAAACATATTTTAGATAGTCTTGTTGTAAGTCCTTATTTACAAGGTGATCGTTTTATTGATGTCGGTACAGGGCCTGGTTTGCCTGGTTTACCTTTGGCAATTATTAATCCTTCCAAACAATTTGTCCTCCTTGATAGCTTAGGTAAGCGTATTAGTTTTATTCGAAATGCTATACGTGAGCTTAGACTAACTAATGTAACCCCCGTTTTAAGTCGAGTAGAAGAATATCAACCTGAAGATAAATTTGATGGTGTATTAAGCCGTGCTTTTGCTTCGTTAAAAGATATGACAGATTGGTGTCATCATTTACCAAAAGAAAATGGATATTTTTATGCATTAAAAGGGATTTATCAGGAAGATGAAATTAATGAATTGAATAAAAAATATACTATTCAAAAAGTGATTGAATTATCTGTTCCTGAACTTATAGGCGAACGACATTTAATCGTTTTACGTTAAAAAGTAACAAATAGATAAATTATTTTCTAAAAGTGTGATTTATATAACACTTTTTATGTGTTTTTAAGTTGAATCTAAAGCCAGCAAAGGTATAATCGGCGGGCTAAAATTATTTTGTAAAAGTGATGTCGCGCATTTTATCTCACGCTAAAAAAAACTACAGAAAAGCTATTGTTATTGAGAGTCTTTTGCTTGTAGTTTTTTATTTGCTTATTTATGGATGGCAACGCCAAAGTGCGGTAGATTTTAGCTACGGTTTTTTAAGTGCCTTTTTGCCTTTTTGTACATTTATATTTATCATTTTTTACAGAAAACAAAATTTTTCAACAAAACTGACCGCACTTTATCGTGCTGAAGCAATAAAGTTTATTTTAACGATGGTTTTTATCATTATTGCCATCAAATGGTTATTCGTTATCAATTTTATTGCGTTTTTTGTTGGTTTTTTATTGGCATTAGTGCTGAATAATATTATTCCACTTATTCTCAATAAAATTTAACTTTGGGTTATTCTTCTTCAGAACAAAGGATCGATTATGTCTGGACAAACAACATCGGAATACATTAGCCACCATTTATCCTTTCTCAAAACAGGGGATGGATTTTGGAATGTTCATATAGATACGTTGTTCTTTTCTATTCTTGCTGCGGTTATTTTCCTATTTGTTTTTTCTCGAGTAGGGAAAAAAGCAACAACTGGCGTTCCAGGAAAAATGCAATGCTTAGTTGAAATTGTTGTGGAATGGGTTAATGGAATCGTGAAAGAAAATTTTCATGGTCCACGTAACGTAGTTGCGCCACTTGCATTAACAATTTTCTGTTGGGTATTCATCATGAATGCTATCGACTTAATTCCTGTTGATTTCTTACCTCAATTTGCAGGTTTGTTCGGTATTCATTATCTTCGTGCAGTGCCGACAGCAGATATTAGCGCAACTTTGGGTATGTCCATTTGTGTTTTCTTTTTAATTCTTTTTTATACAATAAAATCTAAAGGATTCAAAGGTTTAGTTAAAGAATATACGCTTCATCCATTCAATCATTGGGCGTTTATTCCTGTTAATTTTATTCTTGAAACGGTGACTTTATTGGCTAAACCAATTTCACTTGCTTTCCGTTTGTTCGGTAACATGTATGCAGGGGAGTTGATCTTTATTCTTATCGCTGTAATGTATTCCGCTAATATGGCCATTGCAGCATTAGGGATTCCGTTACATCTTGCTTGGGCTATTTTCCATATTTTGGTTATTACCTTGCAGGCTTTCATCTTTATGATGTTGACGGTTGTTTATTTAAGTATTGCTTATAACAAAGCAGATCATTAATCGTTTTTTATTAACCGGCTCTAGGGCTAAAACTTAACTTCTATTGGAGAAAATTATGGAAACTGTAATTACAGCGACAATCATCGGTGCATCAATTCTTCTTGCATTTGCTGCATTAGGTACTGCAATTGGCTTTGCTATTCTAGGTGGTAAATTCTTAGAATCATCAGCTCGCCAACCAGAATTAGCATCTAGCTTACAAACTAAAATGTTTATCGTAGCTGGTCTTTTAGATGCGATTGCAATGATTGCTGTTGGTATTTCATTACTTTTCATTTTCGCAAACCCATTCATCGGTTTATTAAACTAATCACCTTATTTGCTTATCAACGTAAAACAAGCATAGTAAGGAGGACGTTGTGAATTTAAATGCAACATTGATTGGTCAACTTATCGCATTCGCACTTTTCGTGTGGTTTTGCATGAAGTTTGTTTGGCCACCAATTATTAATGCGATTGAAACGCGTCAAAGCCAAATTGCGAACGCTTTAGCGTCAGCTGAAGCAGCTAAAAAAGAGCAAGCAGATACGAAAAATCTTGTTGAACAAGAACTTTCAGCTGCAAAATTACAAGCTCAAGACATTTTAGATGCTGCGAATAAACGTCGCAATGAAGTATTAGACGAAGTGAAGGCAGAAGCCGAAGAACTAAAAGCAAAAATTATTGCTCAAGGTTATGCAGAAGTAGAATCAGAACGTAAACGTGTTCAAGAAGAATTACGTCTTAAAGTGGCTTCATTGGCTGTGGCTGGTGCTGAGAAAATTGTGGGTCGTTCTATTGATGAAGCGGCAAACAATGACATTATTGATAAATTAGTTGCAGAGTTATAAGAGGCTTAGCTTATGTCAGAATTAACTACAATAGCTCGCCCTTATGCAAAAGCTGCATTCGACTTTGCCATTGAACAAAGTGCGGTCGAAAAATGGACTGAAATGTTAGGTTTTGCTGCTGCCGTAGCTGAAGATGAAACGGTAAAAGCTTACTTAAGTAGTTCTCTTTCTGCACAGAAATTAGCTGATACAGTAATTTCTATTTGTGGCGAACAATTGGATCAATATGGGCAAAATCTTATTCGGTTAATGGCTGAAAATAAGCGTTTGAGTGCTATTCCTGCGGTGTTTGAAGAATTTAAACATCACGTAGAGGAACACCAAGCTATTGCAGAAGTTGAAGTAACATCTGCGCAACCATTGAATGCAACACAAATCGAAAAAATTGCAGCTGCAATGGAAAAAAGATTAGCTCGCAAAGTGAAATTAAATTGCAACGTGGATAACGCACTTATTGCTGGTGTGATTGTTCGTACTGAAGACTTTGTGATTGACGGAAGTAGCCGTGGGCAACTTACTCGTCTTGCAAACGAGTTGCAATTATAAGAGGAATACAAGATGCAACTAAATTCAACTGAAATTAGTGAATTGATTAAAAAACGCATCGCTCAATTCGACGTGGTCAGTGAAGCGCGTAATACAGGGACAATTGTTTCTGTAAGCGATGGTATTATTCGCATCCACGGTTTAAGCGATGTGATGCAAGGTGAAATGATCGCCTTACCAGGTAATCGTTATGCGATGGCACTTAACCTTGAACGCGATTCTGTTGGTGCTGTAGTTATGGGACCTTACGCAGATTTAGCGGAAGGTATGGAAGTTCAATGTACAGGTCGTATTCTTGAAGTACCAGTTGGTCGTGGTTTATTAGGTCGTGTAGTTAATACGCTTGGTCAGCCAATCGATGGTAAAGGCGAAATTGAAAATGATGGTTTCTCACCAGTAGAAGTGATTGCGCCAGGTGTTATCGATCGTCGTTCTGTTGATCAACCTGTTCAAACTGGTTATAAAGCTGTCGATTCTATGGTACCGATTGGTCGTGGTCAGCGTGAGTTAATCATCGGTGACCGTCAAACGGGTAAAACTGCGTTAGCAATTGACGCTATTATTAATCAACGTAATTCAGGTATTAAATGTATCTATGTTGCGATTGGTCAAAAAGCCTCTACTATTGCAAATGTCGTGCGTAAATTAGAAGAACATGGTGCGCTTGCAAATACTATCGTGGTAGCTGCATCTGCATCTGAATCAGCAGCGTTACAATATTTAGCCCCTTATGCTGGTTGTGCGATGGGGGAATATTTCCGTGATCGCGGCGAAGATGCGTTAATTGTTTATGATGATTTATCAAAACAAGCCGTAGCTTATCGTCAAATTTCATTATTATTACGTCGTCCACCAGGTCGTGAAGCCTATCCAGGTGATGTGTTCTATTTACATTCTCGTTTACTAGAACGTGCTTCTCGTGTAAATGAAGATTATGTAGAAAAATTCACTAAAGGCGAAGTAAAAGGAAAAACAGGTTCTTTAACCGCACTTCCGATTATTGAAACCCAAGCTGGTGACGTATCTGCGTTTGTTCCAACCAACGTAATTTCTATTACCGATGGTCAGATCTTCTTAGAATCTAACTTGTTTAACTCAGGTATTCGTCCTGCGGTAAACCCAGGTATTTCGGTATCTCGTGTTGGTGGTTCAGCGCAAACTAAAGTTATTAAGAAATTAGCGGGTGGTATTCGTACTGCACTAGCTCAATATCGTGAATTAGCAGCGTTTGCACAGTTTGCATCAGATCTAGATGATGCGACTCGTAAGCAACTTTCTCACGGTGAAAAAGTAACTGAATTATTAAAACAAAAACAATTCGCGCCATTATCTGTTGCAGAACAAGCGGTTATATTGTTTGCTGTTGAATTTGGTTATTTGGATGACGTGGAATTATCAAAAATTGCAAGTTTTGAGACCGCACTTTTAGATTATTCTAACCGTAATCACGCTGAATTTATGCAAGAGCTTAATAAAACCGGTAACTATAATGATGAAATCAAAGATACGTTAAAAAGTATTTTAGATAGTTTTAAAGCGAATAGTGCTTGGTAGTAACGGAGAGATAAGATGGCAGGTGCAAAAGAGATAAAAACCAAAATTGCCAGTGTACAAAGTACACAAAAAATCACTAAGGCAATGGAAATGGTGGCAACCTCGAAAATGCGTAAAACGCAGGATCGTATGGCTGCATCTCGTCCGTATTCTGAAACTATCCGTAATGTTATTAGTCATGTGTCTAAGGCAAGTATCGGTTATAAACATCCGTTCTTAGTTGAACGAGAAGTGAAGAAAATCGGTATCTTGGTTATTTCAACAGATCGTGGGATGTGTGGTGGGTTAAATGTTAATTTATTCAAAACCATACTTAACCAAATAAAAAATTGGAAAGAACAAAATATTTCTACAGATTTGGGCTTAATAGGTTCAAAAGGGATTAGTTTTTTCCGTTCCTTTGGATTTAATATCAAAGGTCAGCTTTCTGGTTTAGGCGATACGCCCGCTCTAGAAGAGTTAATTGGTGTGGCAAATACAATGTTTGATGCTTATCGTAATGGTGAAATTGATGCAATTTATATTGCATACAATAAATTTGTTAATACGATGTCGCAAAAACCTGTTGTGCAACAGTTAGTTCCTTTACCAGAATCTAAAGACGATCATTTAAATGAAAGACAACAGACTTGGGATTATCTTTATGAGCCAGAACCAAAAGTACTATTAGATAGCCTTTTAGTTCGTTATTTAGAGTCCCAAATTTATCAAGCGGTTGTAGATAATTTAGCTTCAGAACAAGCGGCTCGAATGGTAGCAATGAAAGCAGCAACGGATAATGCAGGTAATTTAATTAATGATCTGCGGTTGGTGTACAACAAAGCTCGTCAAGCAAGTATCACAAATGAATTGAATGAAATCGTAGCCGGTGCGGCGGCGATTTAAGAAAAGAGGAACGGTAATGTCAGCAGGAAAAATTGTACAAATCATCGGTGCGGTGATTGATGTTGAATTTCCACAAGATGCGGTGCCAAAAGTTTACGATGCATTAAAAGTTGAATCAGGTTTAACACTTGAGGTGCAACAACAATTAGGTGGCGGAGTAGTTCGTTGTATTGCATTGGGTACATCTGATGGTTTAAAACGTGGCTTAAAAGTAGAAAACACAAATAACCCAATTCAAGTACCAGTAGGTACAAAAACACTTGGTCGTATTATGAATGTGTTGGGCGAACCAATTGACGAACAAGGAGCAATTGGTGAAGAAGAGCGTTGGGCTATCCACCGTTCGGCACCGAGCTATGAAGAACAATCAAACAGTACGGAATTATTAGAAACTGGTATCAAAGTGATCGACTTAATTTGTCCATTTGCTAAAGGTGGTAAAGTTGGTTTATTCGGCGGTGCAGGTGTAGGTAAAACCGTAAATATGATGGAGTTGATTCGTAATATTGCGATTGAGCATTCAGGTTACTCTGTATTTGCGGGTGTAGGCGAACGTACTCGTGAAGGTAATGACTTCTATCATGAAATGAAAGATTCTAACGTATTAGATAAAGTATCTTTGGTTTATGGTCAAATGAACGAGCCACCAGGTAACCGTTTACGTGTTGCATTGACTGGTTTAACTATGGCTGAAAAATTCCGTGATGAAGGTCGAGATGTATTATTCTTTGTGGATAATATCTATCGTTATACCCTTGCTGGTACGGAAGTATCTGCGTTATTAGGTCGTATGCCATCAGCGGTAGGTTACCAACCGACATTGGCAGAAGAAATGGGTGTGTTACAAGAACGTATCACTTCAACCAAAACAGGTTCTATCACTTCTGTGCAAGCGGTGTACGTACCAGCGGATGACTTAACTGACCCATCTCCAGCAACAACTTTCGCACATTTAGACTCAACTGTTGTATTAAGTCGTCAAATCGCATCTTTAGGTATTTACCCTGCAGTTGATCCATTAGATTCAACTTCACGTCAGTTAGACCCGCTTGTTGTTGGTCAAGAACATTATGATGTTGCTCGTGGTGTACAAGGTATTTTACAACGTTATAAAGAATTGAAGGATATTATTGCAATTCTTGGTATGGATGAATTATCTGAAGAAGATAAATTAGTGGTAGCACGTGCACGTAAAATTGAACGTTTCTTATCACAACCATTCTTTGTTGCAGAAGTCTTCACAGGTTCACCAGGTAAATACGTGACATTAAAAGACACCATCCGTGGCTTCAAAGGAATCTTAGATGGCGAATATGACCATATTCCTGAACAAGCGTTCTATATGGTTGGTTCAATCGATGAAGTGTTAGAAAAAGCCAAAAATATGTAATCACTTCAAGTCATTTGAAGGAGAACAAAATGGCGACATTTAATTTAACAATAGTAAGCGCAGAACAGAAAATCTTTGAAGGTGAAGTAAAACAAATTCAGGTAACTGGTGTGGAAGGGGAGCTTGGTATTTTGCCCGGACATACGCCATTGCTAACAGCAATTAAGCCTGGGATTGTTAAATTTACTCTTAAAGATGGGAATGAAGAAGTTATCTATGTTTCTGGTGGTTTTTTAGAAGTTCAACCAAATATTGTGACAGTATTAGCAGATATTGCTATTCGAGGTAGTGAATTAGATGCAGATCGTATTCACGAAGCAAAACGTAAAGCAGAAGAAAATATAGTATCTCACGGATCTGATGTAGATCACGACTTACTTGTTGCAAAACTTTCTAAAGAGTTAGCAAAACTTCGAGCTTATGAACTCACTGAAAAACTATTGAAAACAAGACGATAATTGAAAGTATAATATAGATGAAGTGAACTTCATTTAGTTTAAGGGCTAAGTTCTATAATTTTAGAACTTAGCCTTTTTGTTGTATGAGATTAATGATAAGTTTTGTCTGAAATTTTTATCTAAATTAATTAGGATAATATTTACTCTTTTTTAGATAAAAAGTGCGGTAAATTTTTAGTTTGTTTTTAACCTACAACAAAGGGTAAATAACCCGCACGAATCGCAAATGGAATGGATGTAATGAGCACGCCTAATACCAATACGATAATTAAAGTCAGATTTCCTCCCCACACTTTGTATGGCAAATTAGCGTGGGCACGACGAGCTTTCCAAACAAGGCTAACTGGCAATACTACGGCGTAGAATGCAAACATTTGACCTGCGTAGCCTAGTGCTAAAATAAAACCTTCTGGGTAAAATAATGCAAAAACAAGTGGTGGAATAAAAGTCAGTAAACCAAGTGAAATTCTACCTGCTGTAACGTTAAATGAACGTTTTAGTAAATCTTCAATACATTCTAATAATCCTAATCCCACACCTAAGAAAGAAGTGATAAGTGCTAATGTAGAAAATAATTTTACCGCACTTGCGATCTCATTGCTTCCAGTGATGGCGAAGGTTGCTTTTACTAAGCCATTTAAAGTCGCATCTTCTTTTAAGATTTGTAAAAATTCATTTTGTGTAAGCAAGCCGTGCGTGGATAGTTGCCATAGAATATAAGCACAAAGTGTTATGGCAGAGCCGACCAAAATAGAGAAGCGCAATGCTTTTACATTGCCATCTAAGTATTTATTTAAACTTGGAATGGAACCGTGGAAACCAAATGCCGTGAAAAATACAGGGCTTGCAGAGATAATTAAAGCCTTATCAATTGGCGTCGCCATTAAGTTATCAAATTTGATTTCTGGCAACATTAAGCTTAACACCACGGCAAAGGCAGCAAGCATAACGAAAAATAACACGCGATTAATTTTATCTACGCTATGTGTGCCGATGACAATAAATGAACCGAAAATCACGGTAAATAATAAGACGCTAACTTTATCGCCAAAACTTTCTGGTAATAAATCTTTTAGTAGTGAACCGCCACCGCTGATATAAGCGGCAATTAATGCGTATAAGAAAATAATTAGCACGGCTGTGGCAATAATGCGTCCTGTTTTACCAAAATATTGTTCTGCAAGTGTGCCGATACCTGCATCACTTTCCGCAGTTTGATAGAGTTCAACGAATAAAAGTGCGCTAAAAGTTAATAATGCCCAAAGCCCCAATAACAAGACTAAAGTAAAGCCGAAGCCAATGCCTGCGGAAGTGAGTGGCATAGCCAACATTCCTGCGCCAATCATCGTACCAGCAACAAGAAGTGTGCTGCCTACAGTTTTGTTCATTTTTGTTTCCTTATGATGTAATAAAAAATTTACGATAATTGTATTGTATAATTTACAGTCTGTAAATAAAATTTATAAATTGTGAATTTTTTACTATCTTCCTTGCTATATTGTTGCTTAAGAAGAAGGAATAAAATGATATTTCCTAAATTTTGTTGTTTATCAATACATTTAATTACCACAGTTTCACTGTATTTTACGATGATATTGAATTGTCCAAACAAATCTTCTAATTGCTCACTTAATATTGCCTGACAATTTTCTTATTTATTTCCTCCTTCTGGATGTAATCCAATCCCTTGATGGCGTTCTTGTAGTTTTGCGATAATTTCGTACCACTGAAGATCTTGATTGTGTAATAATACGGTTAAGTGATAGACCAAATCTGTAGCCTCAGAAATGACTTCTGCTTTATCTTGTGCGACCGCAGCCAAGGCAGTTTCCACACCTTCTTCCCCCACTTTTTGGGCGATTTTTTTGGTACCTTTTGCGTGTAATGTTGCAGTATAAGAATTAGAAGGATCTGCATTTTTCTTTTCTTTTAAATGTTGTTCTAATTTTATAAACCACGCCCAATTTGCAAATTGTTGCTTCTTGTTCTCTGATTGTGGAGAGGTAAATTGATGGAAGCAGCTGTATTCACCTGTGTGGCAAGTTGCCCCAATGGGATCAACTAAAATGAGCAAAGTGTCGTTATCGCAATCTAAGCTCATTTCTTCCACATTTAAAAAATTGCCCGAGATTTCTCCTTTTGTCCATAATCGTTGTTTGGTACGAGAGAAGAAAGTTACTTTACGTTCTTTGATGGTTTTTGTAAGGGCTTCTTCATTCATATAGCCAAGCATTAGTACCTCACGAGTACTTATATTTTGAATAATAACAGGAAGAAGACCATTAACTTTTTGCCAGTCTATTTTAGTAATATTCATTATTCACTCCGAATCTCGATGGCTGATTTCATAAGGTAGGATTTCAACTCGCCAATTTCAATAATCTGTTTATGGAATACGCTGGCAGCTAATGCCCCATCAACTTTTGCTTCAATAAAAGCATCACGAAAATGTACCATTTTACCCACACCGCCAGATGCAATTAGAGGTACTCTACATACTCCTCGCACCAGCTTGAGCTGGGCTAAATCGTACCCGTTTCGTACACCATCTTGATTCATCATATTTAGCACGATTTCTCCTGCACCGCATTGTTGTACTTCTTTTACCCAATCTAACAACTGCCAATGAGTTTGTCGGGTACGTGTTTCATCGCCTGTATATTGGTTTACCCAATACTTACCTGTTTCCTGTTCAAACCAACTATCAATACCTACTACAATCGCTTGTACGCCAAAACGATCTGCTAAGCGAGAAATGAGCGTTGGATCAGCGAGAGCAGGGGAATTAATCGAAATTTTATCCGCCCCAAATGTAAACAATTTTTCCGCATCTTCAATGGTTTTAATCCCACCTGCTACGCAAAACGGAATATCAATTACCTGAGCGATTCGTTCTACCCAACTTTTATCCACGGTACGACCGTCTGATGAAGCCGTAATATCATAAAATACCAATTCATCAGCTCCTTCTTGCGCATAGCGTTGAGCAAGTGGCACAATATCGCCAATAATTTCGTGGTTACGGAATTGTACCCCTTTTACCACCTGTCCATCACGTACATCCAAACAAGGAATTATCCGTTTTGCCAACATTTGATTGCCTCCGAAAGCGTAAATTTTCCTTCTAATAAAGCTCGACCTACAATTACACCTGACACACCTGTGCCTTTTAGAGCCTCAATATCAGCCAGTGAACCAATCCCTCCAGAAGATTGAAACTGAATAGGTGGATATTTCTCACAAATTTCTTGATAAAGTCCAATATTTGAACCTGTCAAGGTGCCATCGCGTGAAATATCGGTACATAAAACTTGTTGTAAGCCAACGGTTTGGAAATCTTCGATCAACGTTTCTAATAGTACACCACTTTCTTCCTGCCAACCGCTAATCGCAACGATTTTCTGACCGCTTGCATTAATATTCACGTCTAATGCTAGAACAAATTTTTCCGCACCATATTTGATGAACCAGTTTTTCACCATTGAACGATGAGTTACGGCGGTTGAACCAATCACCACGCGATTCGCACCCACAGCCAATAAATCTGCCACATCTTGCTCTGTACGAATGCCTCCTCCCACTTGTACTTTACATTGTGTTGCTTCAACGATTTTTCCAATAAGTGCGGTTTGTCTTGACTGGGGATTTTTCGCTCCCGTTAAATCGACTAGATGTAGTTGTTTTGCTCCTTGACGTACATAATTATCAAATTGCTTAATTGGATTGTCAGAATAGGTAGTTTGCTTGGCATAATCGCCTTGGTGTAACCGCACAACTTGACCATTGATAAGATCAAGAGCAGGAATAATAATAGATTGTTTCATTGTGTTTGATCCTGTATGACTATATGATCTAGTGATTAAAACGGTACTTTTTCCACAAAATTTTTTAGCAACAACGCACCATTTTTACCCGAACGTTCGGGATGAAATTGTACACCGTAAAAATTCTCTTTCGTTATCGCAGCAGAAAAATTCACACCATAATTGCTTATTGCCACCGAATGTTCATTTGGGCTAACTGCATAACTATGCACAAAATAGAAGTGACTATTTTGCACAATACCATCAAATAACGGACAGTTTTTTACAAATTGCACGCGATTCCATCCCATTTGAGGTAACGGTAAACCCGTATCGGGAATTTGATTAGTTTTTCCGCTTATTAGGTTTAAGGTCGGCACATTACCCTCTTCGGAAAATTCGGTCATTAACTGCATACCCAAACAAATTCCTAGCACTGGTTGTGTTAGATTTTGAATGGTTTCGATCAATTGACGTTCTTGTAAATTATACATTGCTGCATTTGCAGTGCCTACGCCAGGTAAAATCAGCTTATCGGCAGATTTGATTTTATTAAGATCAAAAGTGATCTCGGTATTGTAACCTAATCGGTCAAAGGCGAATTTTACAGAAGAAAGGTTGGCACAACCTGTGTCTATAATCGTGATGTTTGTCATTTTTTTATCCTTTTACAATCGGTCGAATTTTGCAAAAATACGACAAAAATTAACCGCTCTTTTAACTATAAAACTCCTTTTGAACTTGGCATTTCATTTCCTTCAATCCGAATCGCCTGTCTTAATGTTCTCCCAAAGGCTTTAAATAAGCTCTCTATTTTATGATGATCGTTATTACCCGTGACATTTAAATGAAGCGTGGCAAGCATTGAAAATGCCAAAGATTGAAAGAAATGTTCAGTGAGTTCCGTACTAAAATCGCCCACTTTATCGCGTTTAAAGCAGGCATTGAATTTGATCCAAGGTCTGCCCGATAAATCTAAAGCACATTCTGCTTTACATTCGTCCATTGGAAGCACAAAGCCGAAACGGGCAATACCACGTTTGTCACCAATGGCTTGTTTCAGTGCTTGTCCAAGGGCGAGAGCGGTGTCCTCCACCGTGTGATGTTCGTCAATCCATAAATCGCCTTTACACTGCACGTTCATTCTAAACCCACCGTGTGTGGCGATTTGATCGAGCATATGGTCAAAAAAACCAACGCCGGTTTTGATTTCATTTACACCAGCTTCATCTAGCCAAACCTGCACTTTAATATCGGTCTCTTTAGTTTGACGAATTACTTCTGCAAAACGTGGCGGACGTTTGCCACAGTTTGTGACCGTTTCCCCCAACAATTTTTCTGCAATCAGATCCCAATTCATTTTCTGTGGATCGTATTGAATAGCTCGAATACCTAGATTTTCTGCTAATTGCACATCGGTCTCTCGGTCACCAATGACAAAAGAGCGGTCAATATCGAATAAATTTTTACGAATATAGTGATCAAGCAACTTAATTTTTGGTTTGCGACATAGACAATTTTCTTCGGGCTTATGCGGGCAAATGAGTACTTCATCAAAGGTAATGCCCTGAGATTCAAATAATGCCATCATTACATTGTGGGGCTTATCAAAATTTGTTTGCGGAAAAGCATCCGTACCAAGCCCATCTTGATTAGAAACTATCACAAAACGGTATTTCGCTTTCAGTCTGAGGAGTGCGGGAATCACTTTCGGTTCTAATTTTAGTTTCTCTAAACTGTCAATTTGGAAATCAGTTTTTGGTTCATCAATTAATGTGCCGTCTCGGTCGATAAAAAGAGTAGGTTGCATATTTTTCTCCGTGTATGTTATATGAATGGTATGAGGTTTATCATTTGCTTTATACAAACAGTATAAAACTAAATAATCTCGAATCGCTCTGTGACTTAAATAGGAGGTGGTTCATTTTACCTCCTTAATTGCTTCAACAACTCTCTCACACTCATTCCTTGTTCCCACAGTAATGCGAATACAATTTTGTAAATGCAATGTCTTATTCTGGTCTCTTAAAATAATTCCTTGTTCCCACAATGCCTTAAACACAGCTTGCCCGTTTTGACATTTGATCAACAGATAATTAGCTTCACTTTCATACACTTTTTCCACTTGATGTAAAACTAAAAGAGCTTTAGCAAGCCATTGACGATTGGAAAGAAGTTCTTGTGTGAGAGCTTGAACAGTGGCGATGTTCGAAGGTCTTAACGCTTGTTCCGCAAGATCAGCACTCGGCACAGGGATAGGATATGGAGCGATTACCTTACTTAAGATGTCAATTAGCTCAGGGTTTGCTAACACAAAACCACAACGCAATCCAGCTAAAGCAAAGGCTTTAGAGAGCGTGCGGATAATTGCTAAGTGCGGGTAATTTTTAAGCAAATTAATAACGCTTGCTTCAGGACAGAACTCAATATAGGCTTCGTCCACCACCACAATCGCTTTGCCTGCCGTGATTTGCAAAAGATCGAGTATATCTGATTGCTTGAGCAAATTACCTGTCGGATTATTTGGGCTGCATACAAAGACTACTTTTACATCATTAAGATGATTTTTGATTTTTGGCAAATTAAGCTGAAAATCGTCAGTTAAAGGCACGGTCTTACTTAGCACACCTGCCGTTTCAGCACTCACTGCATACATTCCGTAAGTCGGAGGACAGAATAAAATGGCATCTTGTTTGGGTTCGCAAAAAGTGTGGATTATCAATTCAATGCCTTCATCACCGCCACGAGTAACGAGTACATTTTCAGTTGAAACGCCCGCATAATTCGCATAAGCCTGTACCACTCTTTGAGGCTGGGGTTCGGGGTAGCGGTTTAAATCCTTACCCGAAAGCTGAAATTTAGGCGAGGTTGGATATTCATTTGCATTCAGCCAAATCGTACCATTGCCGCCGAGTTTTCGAGCGGATTGATATGGCGTTAAGGCTTGTATATTTTGTCGGGATAAAGTTGTGATTGTCATTATTGTTTTCTTCCATTGTAAAATGTGCGAATTGTAATCATTCATACATATTTCGTATTGTTGTATGAAAATTTGACTGCTTACGTGTCGTGCTTAGATCTATAATTAATATCTTAGATATTGAGTTTCGCCAATCTTACATTTACTGCCATTTTATGTGCTGCCAATTGCTCAGCTTCTGCCATCACTTCCACCGTTTCAGCAAGGTTTTTAAAACCTTTTGGTGTGAGTTCTTGTACTGTCATTCGCTTACTAAAATCAGCTAATCCTAGACTAGAATAAGTTTTGGTGTAACCATAAGTAGGCAAAACGTGGTTTGTACCACTGGCATAATCGCCCATACTTTCAGGCGAATATGCACCTAAGAAAATTGAGCCTGCGTTATCTAAATATGGTAATAATTTACGGGCGTTTTTTGTTTGCACAATTAAATGTTCAGGGGCATATTCATTGCTAATTTCTACCGCTTGTTCAAGGCTTTCTGCTATAAAAATACGGCTGTGGTTTAACGCTTTTCGAACGGTTTCAGCACGAGGTAATAGAGCAAGTTGGCGTTCAATCGCAAGTGCGGTCTCTTTTGCCAGAGTTTCACAGGTCGCCACCAAAATCACTTGGCTATCTGCCCCATGTTCCGCTTGAGAGAGTAAATCGCTTGCCACAAATTCAGGATCTGCCGATTCATCTGCAATTACTAACACTTCTGAAGGTCCCGCTGGCATATCAATCGCTGTACTATTTTGTGCTACCTGACGTTTTGCTTCTGTCACAAATGCGTTTCCAGGTCCGAAAATTTTATCTACTTTCGCCACGCTTTCCGTGCCTTGAGCCATCGCAAAAACTGCCTGAGCACCACCTATAGAGTAGATAGTTTCCACACCGCAAAGATGAGCAGTGTAGAGAATTTCATCTGAGATCGGTGGCGGTGAACAAAGCACGATTTTTTTACAACCTGCAATTTTAGCAGGAATAGCTAACATCAATACGGTGGAAAACAGCGGTGCTGAACCACCCGGAATATAAAGCCCTACACAAGAAATTGGACGAGTCACAACTTGGCAACGCACGCCTTCTTGGATCTCTAGGTCAATTTCCTGATTTTGCTGTGCTTTGTGAAAGGCTTCAATGTTCGTTTTGGCTTGCTCAATCGCATTGCGAAGTTTTACAGAAATCCGACTGCTTGCCGCTTGAATTTCATCTGCCGAAACAATGAGTTTATCTAACTTCACGCCATCAAATTTTTCACAGAGTTCAAATAACGCCCGATCGCCATTGTATGCCACATTTTCACGAATGGCATTAACTGCCTGCTGAATGTTTTTCCCATTTTGTTGGACTGGACGCATAATGACTTTGCGTTTTTCAGTTTCTGATAAATGATTCCAAATAATTGTTTGCATTGTTTATTTTCCTTTGTATCCGTAAAATGGATGATAACCCACCATTTTGAGATATTGATTATTTAAATGGCAAGTCAAAGCTCGCACTACATTTACTCCATCATCTTCTCAATTGGTAACACTAAAATTGAACTAGCTCCTGCCTCTTTTAACTGTTCCATTGTTTCCCAAAATAAATTTTCTTGGCTCACTACGTGCATTGCTACCCGAGTTGTATCACTGGCTAATGGTAAAATGGTCGGATTTTCAACGCCAGGTAAAAGCGCAGTGATTTTTTCAAGTTTTTCTTTCGGAGCGTGGAGCATAATATATTTACTTTCTGCTGCCTGCTGCACACCTTGAATACGAGTGAGTAGTTTATCCACAAGAGCTTGTTTAGTTGATTCAAGCGGTTCAGCACGCTGAATTAAACAAGCTTTAGAACGATAAATCACGTCCACTTCTTTTAAGCCATTTGCTTCAAGCGTTGCCCCTGATGATACTAAGTCGCAAATCGCATAAGCAATACCCGCACTAGGTGCGACTTCTACTGAACCATTTAATAAACAACTTTTAAACGACACTCCATTCTCATTCATATAACGTTTGAGCAAATGCGGGTAAGAAGTTGCAATACGCCTATTAGCAAGATCTTTCACATTCTCATAATGACAATCGCGATCTACCGCAAGTGATAGACGACAATCACCAAAATCAAGTTGGCGAAGTTTTTTGTATGTAACTGTTTCATTTGCTGCACGGCGACCAAGCTCTTCCTCTTCTAACACATTTTCGCCAATAATCCCAAGATCCACTACGCCATCAAAAATCAATCCAGGAATATCATCATCACGTACGCGAAGAATTTCAATCGGCAAATTTTCCGCATAAGCGATTAAACGTTGTTCATTCCAATTAATTTTCACGCCACATTGTTTAAGTAATATGGCGCAATCTTGGCTTAAACGCCCTTTTTTTTGCAAAGCAATACGAAGGCGGTTTGGTTGCATTGTTGTGTTTGTCATAATGTTTTTCCTATTTTAAAGTTGAGATAAAAGAAAACCCCTCGAAAATTGCCTTCCGAGGGGTATTTATTGCTTTTACACTGATTTTTATTACACTCGGAAGATATTTTATTATCTTCCAAACATACAATCACGCCTGAAAGATAATCAGGTGTGGTGATGATGGTAAGTGCAGATAAAATTCATATTGTATATGCTCGCTCAAATGTTATTAGATTTTGTATTGCCTTATAAATACACTTTAAAATTAAAAAAAGCAATTTTTTTGAAAAAAATTGTGTTTTTAGTACATTTTTACTATCGTTAAAATTTATCAAAAATGTTTACTTAAGAGGTATAATTTTCCAGATTTTTATTGTGTTAATTTTCTTTTCCCTTTCTGTGTTCATCTCGTTACAATACTTAGCGAATCAACTAAGACAAAGCTAAGAGAAAATAGGAGAGCTTATGATTTACAGTATGACAGCTTTTGCACGCCTTGAAGTGAAAAAAGATTGGGGTGATGCGGTATGGGAAATTCGTTCCGTTAATCAACGTTATTTAGAAAACTTTTTCCGTTTGCCCGAGCAATTTCGCGGATTAGAAAACACGTTGCGTGAGAAACTTCGCCAGAGTCTTACTCGCGGTAAAATTGAATGTTCTTTGCGCATTGAAACAAAAAAACAAGCAAATGCAGAATTGAATTTAAATAAAGAGCTTGCGAATCAAGTGATTCAATCTTTGCAATGGATTAAAGCTCAGGCTGGAGAAGGTGAAATTAATTTGACAGACGTGTTGCGTTATCCCGGTGTGGTGGAAGCGCAAGAGCAAGATTTAGATGCGATTAGTCAAGATTTATTGACAGCCTTTGATGATTTACTGACAGATTTTATTGCAATGCGTGGTCGTGAGGGGGAAAAACTGAACGATATTATTCAACAACGCTTAGATGCCATTGCTGTGGAAGCGGATAAAGTGCGGTCACAAATGCCAGCAGTTTTACAATGGCAGCGTGAACGTTTATTGCAACGTTTTGAAGATGCTCAAGTTAATCTTGATCCGCAACGTGTGGAACAAGAAATGATTTTACTCGCTCAACGCGTTGATGTGGCGGAAGAACTCGATCGTTTACAAATGCACGTGAAAGAAACCACGAATATTTTGAAAAAAGGCGGTGCAGTTGGACGTAAATTAGATTTTATGATGCAAGAATTGAATCGGGAATCCAATACCCTTGCATCTAAATCCATTAATGCAGATATCACGGCTTCTGCGGTGGAGCTAAAAGTGCTTATTGAACAAATGCGTGAGCAAATTCAGAATTTAGAATAGGAAAGCAGAATGTCTCAATTTATTTCTCTTACTCAATATCAGCTGATTGAAGTACAGGGTGCGGATGCAGAAAAATATTTGCAAGGGCAATTAACTTCTGATGTTGTGCGATTAGCAAGTGGCGCAACGACGCTTACAGCTCACTGTGGCCCAAAAGGTAAAATGAATGCAATTTATCGTTTGTTTAAAGTAAGTAGTGAACAATTCTTTTTACTCGTTAAGAAAGATATTTTGTCAAGCGGGCTAGATGCCTTGAAAAAATATGCGGTATTTTCAAAAGTCAGTTTTGATTTACGTGATTGGCAAATCATTGGCGTAATAGGTGAAAAATGTGGAAAAATTACACCGCACTTTTCATTAGAAATTGATGAACAACGTTCAATTTTATTGAATGAAACTGAATTGCCCGTGAATTTTAATGGCGATGAAAAAATTTGGGAAGTAGCTGATATTCAAGCAGGATTGCCAAATTTAAGTCCGCAAACGCAAAATGAATTTATCCCACAAGCCCTAAATTTGCAGGCTATTGAGCAAGCCATTTCTTTTACCAAAGGTTGTTATATTGGGCAAGAAACCGTGGCTCGTGCGAAATATCGTGGTGCAAACAAACGCGCAATGTTTATTTTTAAAGCACAAACTCAGCAGGAAGCGGAAATTGGCAGTGAAATTGAAATGCAGCTTGAAGCTAATTGGCGTAAGACTGGTACGATTACAAGTGCGGTCAATTTAGACGGTGTTTTATGGTTGCAAGTTGTGATGAATAACGACATTGATTCAGAGCAACAATTTAGGTTGCTGAATAGTGAAGTACTGTTAGAGCGAGTGCAGTTACCTTATTCGATTACTGAATAAGAAAGCAAAAAAGATCAGGCATTAACCTGATCTTTTTTCTATTTAGTACAGTACACGCGCACGAATTGTGCCATCTATTTCCTTCAATTTCGTCAGTAATGGCGATGCATCATTCGTTTCTACATCTACGACAACATAACCAATTTTCGGGTCAGTTTGTAAATATTGCGCTGCAATATTGAGGTTAGCTTCGACGAAAATTTGGTTCAGTTTGTTCAATATACCAGGACGATTTTCGTGAATATGCAATAAGCGTTTTGTTCCCTCGTGTTCTGGTAAAGAGACCTCTGGGAAGTTTACCGAAGAAAGGGTTGATCCGTTGTCTGAATATTTGACAAATTTGCCTGCCACTTCAAAACCGATATTTTCTTGTGCTTCCGCTGTTGAGCCGCCGATATGTGGCGTTAAAATCACATTATCAAATTCACGTAACGGTGAGACAAATTCTTCATTAATTGAAGCGGGCTCAACGGGGAATACATCAATTGCGGCACCCTGAAGTTTCCCATCTTTTAAGGCTTGAGCGAGAGCGTCAATATCTACCACTGTGCCACGAGCAGCATTGATCAAAATTGCCCCTTGTTTTAATTGTGCGATACGTGCTGCGTTCATTAAGTTTTTGGTAGATGGCAGTTCTGGCACATGTAATGAAACCACATCGCAAGAACTGAGTAATTCTTCAAGGCTACGAAGCTGTTTGGCATTACCGAGTGGAAGTTTGTTTTCAATATCGTAGAAATACACATCCATCCCTAATGATTCAGCAATAATACTTAATTGTGAACCAATGTGACCGTAACCAATAATGCCTAATTTTTTCCCCCGCACTTCATAAGATCCCGTCGCTGATTTATTCCAGATACCACGATGTACTTCGGCATTAGCCTGTGGCACATTGCGCATAAGTAATAAAATCTCGCCTAATACTAGTTCTGCGACGGAACGAGTGTTTGAGAATGGGGCATTAAATACAGGAATTCCACGCACTTTTGCTGCATTTAAATCCACTTGGTTGGTACCAATACAGAAACATCCCACAGCGATTAATTTGGGTGCGGCCTCAATCATTTCTGCCGTTAAATGGGTGCGAGAACGCAAGCCGATAAAATGTGCATCTTTAATGGCTTCTTTTAATTCATCGCCATCTAGTGCTTTTTTATAGTAATCAATATTGCTATAGCCTGCCGCATGGAGCGTATCAAGTGCGCTTTGATGCACACCTTCAAACAATACAAATTTGATTTTTGATTTGTCTAGAGAGACTTTGTTTGTCATGTTTGCTTCCTTATGATTTTTATTATGAATTAGTCAATAACTTTGGCACCCTCAGGCGTCCCGACGATCACAACATCTGCACCACGCAACGCAAAGATGCCGTTAGTGACGACACCAGCAACGTTGTTTAATTCTTTTTCCATTTCGACTGGATTTAAAATACTGAAGTTGTGCACATCTAAAATCACATTGCCGTTGTCAGTCACCACGCCTTCACGATATTCAGGTGAGCCACCAAGTGCGGCTAATTTTCTGCCTACTTGTGAGCGTGCCATAGGAATCACTTCAACTGGTAATGGGAAAGTTGAACCCAACACATCCACTTGCTTACTTGAATCCACAATACAAATAAATTTTTTCGCTAATGCAGCGACTATTTTTTCACGAGTGAGTGCTGCGCCGCCGCCTTTAATCATCATTTTTTGTGGATTGATTTCATCCGCACCATCCACATAAATATCTAAGCTAGATACATCATTTGCATTAAATACTTCGATACCTTGCTTACGTAATAATTCTTCTGATTCTTTTGAAGCCGCAACGGCACCTTGAATTTTATCTTTGATTGTACCTAAAGCTTCAATAAAGCAGTTCACCGTGGAGCCACTTCCCACCCCAACAATCGTATCTGCTTTTACATATTGTAATGCAGCTTGTGCGGCGAGTTTTTTCATTTCTAATTGATTCATTTCTTTTCCTTATCTTAATAAGTAAACGATTGTGTTACTTTATTACGAGAGTATTTAATAAACAAGTGTAATTTTTAACAGGCGTTTTTCTCAAGCAATGTTATTTCACGACTAGGTTATTTCACGATTAGGCTATTCTTCCGTTAAAAATAATTCCAAAAGTTCATTGAGAAATAACTTGCCGTGTTCAGTGATTTGCCAAGAATCAGCGTTTTCCACAATATAGTTTTGTTGAATGGCAAAATCAATTTGATTTTTCACCGCACTTTGCGACAAGCCTGTGTAATCTTCAAATTCTTGTTTGGGTACCGCTTCTAACAAACGAAAGCGATTCATAAAAAACTCAAAAGGGCGGTCAATTTCTGACACGTTTTTTTCTTCGTAAAGATATTCGCCACGCAAATAACCTTTCGGGTGCTTGGTTTTAGAAAAGCGAGTAATCTCGCCAGTCGGAAACGTCAATTTCCCGTGTGCGCCACAGCCAATGGCTAAATAATCCCCAAATCGCCAATAATTCAAATTATGTTTACATTGAAAACCCGCTTTTGCGTAAGCAGACGTTTCATATTGCTGGTAGCCCGCTGCGGTTAAAAGTTGGTGACCTTGCTCAAAAATGTCCCAAAGTGCGTCATCATCTGGTAATTTAGGTGGGCGATAAGCAAACATCGTATTTGGTTCAATAGTCAGCTGATACCAAGAAATATGGGGAGGAGATAGCTCAATTGCTTGACGAAGATCATCTAAGGCTTCTTCCAACGTTTGGTTAGGCAAACCGTGCATTAAATCTAAATTGAAACTTTTTAGCCCAGAAACTTTCGCTAAATTGACCGCACTTTTTGCCTCTGCTGCATTATGAATCCGCCCAAGACGTTGTAATTTATCATCATTGAAACTTTGAATTCCCATAGAAATTCGCGTAATGCCTGCTGAAACATAACCTTTAAAACGTTCAGCTTCTACCGTACCGGGATTAGCCTCTAATGTGATTTCAATATTATCTTCAAAATCAATCTGTTTTTTTATTTCTTTTAAGAGATACGCAATGCTTTCTGCCGAGAACAAACTTGGTGTACCGCCACCAATAAAAATTGAATGGAGTTTTCGTTGTTGAATAGCATCTTTAAAGCGTTGCAAATCAGCCTGCAAATCTTGCAGAAGATGATAAATATAGTCTTGTTCTGGTATATCGCCTTTTTGTGTGTGCGAATTAAAATCACAATAAGGGCATTTTTGAACGCACCATGGAATGTGTATATAAAGGGAAAGTGGGGGAAGTTTTAGCATTGTGTTATTAACAAGTTTTCAATTTGGAAAAGTATAAATTAACCTTGTGTAAAGATGAAATTATCATCTCTAAAATCAATAAAGGGCTTGTTTTCACAAGCCCTAAAACATTCAATTAATTGACCGCTCTTTCTGATTTACTCGTCACTTTACGGCGTGGTGCTTTAGGTTTAGCCTCCACTTTAACAAACTCAATGCCCTCTGGTGGATTTTCCAATGCAAAACCAAGCACTTCATCAATGGTTTCTACCGCATGAATTGCAAGATTTTGTTTTACGTTTTCTGGAATTTCTTCAAGATCTTTAACGTTTTCTTTTGGAATTAATACGGTTTTAATTCCGCCACGATGTGCCGCAAGAAGTTTTTCTTTTAATCCACCGATTGGTAATACTTTACCACGTAAACTGATTTCTCCCGTCATTGCCACATCAGCACGCACAGGATTACCTGTTAAACAAGAAATTAATGCAGTACACATTGCAATACCTGCACTTGGGCCATCTTTTGGTGTTGCACCATCTGGCACGTGAATGTGAATGTCACGTTTTTCGTGGAATTCAGCATTGATACCCAGTTTATCCGCACGAGCACGCACAACGGTCATTGCCGCTTGAATGGATTCTTTCATCACATCGCCTAATGAACCAGTGAAAGAAAGTTTTCCTTTGCCCACAACAGAGGCAGTTTCAATAGTGAGTAAATCGCCGCCCACTTCTGTCCAAGCTAAACCAGTTACTTCGCCAATACGGTTTTGCGTGTCAGCTTTACCAAATTCAAAACGTTTTACGCCAAGATAATCGTGCAGATTATCTGAATTTACCGTGATAGATTTAAGTTTTGGATTTACTAATAAATTTTTCACGGCTTTACGGCAGATTTTTGAAATTTCACGTTCTAATCCACGTACGCCCGCTTCACGTGTGTAATAGCGGATAATATCTAAAATTGCACTTTCTTCTACGGTAAGTTCGCCTTTCTTCAAACCATTACGTTCAATTTGTTTTGCTAATAAATGGCGCATTGCGATATTAAGTTTTTCATCTTCTGTATAACCAGAAAGACGAATAACTTCCATACGATCCAATAATGGGCCTGGAATATTCATAGAGTTTGATGTTGCCACAAACATCACATCAGAAAGATCATAATCCACTTCTAAATAGTGATCGTTAAATGTGGTGTTTTGCTCAGGGTCTAATACTTCAAGCAATGCTGATGCAGGATCACCTCGCATATCGGATGCCATTTTGTCGATTTCATCAAGCAAGAATAATGGATTTTTTACGCCCACTTTTGCCATCTTTTGAATTAATTTACCCGGCAATGCACCAATATAGGTTTTACGGTGACCACGGATTTCTGCTTCATCACGCACGCCGCCTAATGCCATACGTACATATTTACGACCAGTAGCATTGGCAATAGACTGACCAAGAGAAGTTTTACCTACACCTGGAGGGCCAACTAAACAAAGAATCGGGCCTTTCACTTTGTTTAAACGCGCTTGTACTGCTAAATATTCAAGAATGCGTTCTTTTACGCGATCTAAACCATAGTGATCGGTATCTAAAACTTGCTGTGCTTTAACAATGTCTTTTTTCACTTTAGAACGTTGATGCCAAGGCACTTGGATCATCCATTCAATATAACTGCGTATTACCGTTGCTTCAGAAGACATGGCTGACATCATTTTAAGTTTTTGTAATTCATTTTCTACTTTGTCACGCACATCAGCTGGCATGCCTGCCGCTTCCACCTTTTGATGCAGTTGTTCAACTTCATCAATGGTATCTTCATTTTCGCCACCATCCATTTCTTTACGAATGGCTTTAATTTGCTCGTTCAAATAATAGTTACGCTGGCTTTTCTCCATTTGTTTTTTGACACGACCACGAATGCGTTTTTCAACTTGGAGAATATCAGCCTCTGCTTCCATCATACCAAGCAAATATTCTAAACGTTCTTGCACATTAGCGAGTTCTAACGCATTTTGTTTATGGCGAATGCTTACAGGGAGATGGGCAGCCATTGTGTCAGCTAAGCGATCAACATCATCAATACGTTGAAGGGCATTGAGAATATCTGTAGGCACTTTTTTGTTGAGGGTAAGATAATTTTCAAACTCAGAAAGTACCGCACTTTTTGCCACCACTAACTCTTTTTCATCGCCATAAGTGGTTTCGATAGGGGTAATTTGGGCGGAAAAGCACTTTTCGCCGTCTTCAAGACTGTTAATTTTCGCGCGATTTTGACCTTCAACTAGCACTTTTACTGTGCCATCAGGTAATTTTAATAACTGAATAATGTTAGCAATGGTACCCACATCAAATAAATCTTCAGGGGTAGGTTCTTCCAAATCAGCTTCTCTTTGGGATACCAAAAGAATCTGTTTGTCATCGTTCATCGCTTCTTCAAGGGCATTAATTGATTTTACGCGCCCTACAAAAAGTGGCATCACCATATAAGGAAAAACGACAACATCGCGTAATGGCAATACGGGCATTGTACGTTGGGTATTCTTCGCCATAATTGGTCTCTCTTATAATTTCGTTCCGATAATTTGGGTAAATATTGGGGTAGGGAAAAAGGAATTCAAGGAAAAGATTATAACAAAATCTGAGTTATAAAGTGGGTTTTAAACAAAAAAGAATTTTGGCAAATGAAGTGATAATGGCTAAAATAACGAAAAATTTTATTAAATTTCACAAAATATTGAGTTATGTCCACGAAAAATCATTTTATTTTCCCCACTTACGTTCAAATGTATCCTTATTCTAAGGATCGCCCTTTTCTTAAACAAGTGCGGGAAAAATTACGCTATTATGGCTATAAATGGTTATATCAAAAGCAATGTCATCAATTAGTGGATTTCCTTAATACAGAAACGCAATGGCAGTCTTTATTTACACAAGATTATTATCGTACTAATACAATTCTGACGACCTTTTGCGATAAACGTTTTTCTGCTTCAGAACGTTTAACGGCGATTACGGAGAATTTACGTTTGGCAGAAGAAAAAATGGGACGTTCGCTTTGCCAACAATTATTAGATCAACAACATATCGTGCTAACCCAATTAACTGAGGATTTGCGTTTATCGTTGAGTATTAATCATATCGATCCCTTTGAAGGATATTTTTCTATTAATATTCGCAATCAAAATAACGAACGAGTATATGATGCGTCTTTCACTTTTTTAAGCCCGAATAAATTGCTTATCGCCTCAATTCAAGGCCCCTCAAGCGACAATGCACAAGAACTTGTGAAACAGGCTACGAAAGCATTACACGGTATGCGACCAATGTTTATGTTGGTTAATGCGTTCAAAATGCTTGCTGAAAAATGGCAATGTGAGTTAGTGGGCATTCCGCACAAAGCGCAAGGAAAATATCGTCTTTCTGCGCGCAGTAAGATTTTGTTTAATTACGATGAATTTTGGCAAGAAAACCAAGGAGAATATCGCCATAACTATTGGCAATTACCTTTAGATATTGAACGCAAACAATTAGAAGATATCGCAAGTAAAAAACGTTCTATGTATCGTAAACGTTATGAAATGCTAGACCAAATGGCACTGGATATTCAGCAACTTTAACGAAGAAAGTGCGGTAAAAAATGAGAGAAATTTTTACCGCACTTCTCAATTAGTTTTCTTGTTTTTTCACTTCATCCCATAACAAATCTAATTCAATAAGTGGCACATTATTCACTTGCTTACCTTGTTGTTGAACCGCTTGCTCTACTGCTCGAAAACGACGTTCAAATTTTAAATTTGCTTTCCGCAATGCATCTTCAGGATCACATTTTAAGTGGCGAGCAAGATTGACGGTTGCGAACAATAAATCGCCGATTTCCTCTTCCACTTTATTTTGTTCAATCGAAGTGCGGTTAATTTCAGCTTGAACTTCTTCTAATTCTTCCAGCACTTTGTCAAATACGGGTGAAATTTCTTCCCAATCAAACCCTACTTTTGAACAACGTTTTTGTAATTTTGCCGCTCGCGTAAGAGAAGGCAAAGCACGAGGCACATTATCTAAAATAGAGGTTTCTTCACTTTTACCTTGTTTTTCTTTGGCTTTCATTTCGTTCCAACGGGAAAGGGCTTCTGTTTCGTCCGCTGCTTTTGCATCACCAAACACATGAGGATGACGGCGTACAATTTTTTCAGCAACATCTTGCAATACATCATCAAAAGTAAAGTATTTATCTTCCGTTGCAAGCTGGCTGAAGAAAACGACTTGCAACAATAAATCCCCTAATTCTTCACGTAAATTTGGTATGTCTTTTTTCTCAATGGCTTCAATTACTTCGTAAGTTTCTTCCGTTAAACAAGGAATCATGGATTCATAATTTTGTTTTAAATCCCAAGGGCATCCGCCATTTGGATTGCGAAGTTGGGCGATGAGTTGAATAAAATCTTGAATAGAGTAGTGCATAATTTTATTTCCTTTGATGGAATGTTTTGGATAGTATAACGAACAAGAAACATGGTGCAAATGCCGTCGCTTTTTAGGCGTATTTTCTTTATACTTTGTGCATTGAAATACTATTGATAAAGCTGGGAAAAATGGAAAAAATTATTATTGATCATGATCGTTTTCTTCGCACAATTTCGCGTATTTCTCACGAAATTATTGAAAAACATCAAACCTTAGATGATCTTGTTATTGTTGGAATTAAACGCCGTGGCGCGGAAATTGCAGAATTATTACAACGTCGAGTTGAAGAGTTAAGTGGTATAAATTTACCTTCAATGGAACTGGATATTACCTTTTATCGAGATGATTTAACTTTGGTTGATCAGGAAGATAAAATGCCAGTTTATAGTGGTTCATCACAATATTTGAATATTCAAGATAAAACCGTCATTTTGGTTGATGATGTGTTGTTTACTGGTCGAACCATTCGAGCGGCAATGGATGCGCTTACTGATTTTGGTCGTGCTGCAAAAATTGAATTAGTGATTTTTGTTGATCGTGGCCATCGTGAATTACCCATTCGTGCTGATTACGTAGGTAAAAATGTGCCAACAAGCCGTGATGAACTTGTACAAGTTCGCACTGAAAAACAAGATGGCTGTTACGAAGTTGCTATCTTAGGGAAATAAATCTTATCTATTGTGAACCTTCAATAGAATTGTTACTCTAACCAACGTTATGGACTCTTTTTTGATGAGATGAAAATGAAAAAATTTATTCTAAAATCTTTTTTATTGGCTACTTTGGGATGTGTCGCTTTCGCTTCTATGGCACAAGCGGAGGAACGTGTTGTCGCAACAGTAGATGGTATTCCTATTTTAGAAAGCCAAGTTCGTGCCAATATGGGTAAAAAAGGTGATCGCCAAAGTGCGATTGATAAAATTATTGATGATATTTTGGTGCAAAAAGCAGTTCAAGAATCGGGAGTCAAAATTGATCCGCGCGAAATCGATCATATTGTGGAAGATACTGCGGCAAGAAATGGCTTAACTTATGGTCAATTTTTGGATGCGTTAGATTATCAAGGCATTTCATTAAATACATTCCGTCAGCAAATTGCCAATCAGATGGTAATGGGGGCTGTACGTAACAAAGCTATTCAAGAAAGCATTGGTGTAACGCGTGAAGAAGTTGTCGCACTTGGTCAAAAAATGTTAGAAGAAGCGAAAGAAAAGGGTACGGCACAGAAAGTTATGGGGAAAGAGTATGAAGTTCGCCATATTTTGTTAAAACTTAATCCATTGTTAAATGATGCTCAAGCAAAAAAACAATTAGCTAAAATTCGTTCTGATATTATTGCAGGTAAAACAACTTTTGCTGATGCCGCATTAAAATATTCTAAAGATTATTTATCGGGTGCGAATGGCGGTAGTTTAGGTTATGCGTTCCCAGAAACTTATGCACCACAGTTTGCGCAAACCGTTGTGAAAAGTAAACAAGGTGTGATTTCTGCACCATTTAAAACTGAGTTTGGTTGGCATATTTTGGAAGTAACTGGCGTACGTGATGGCGATCTTACAGCAGAAGCCTACACACAAAAAGCATATGAACGTTTAGTAAATACTCAATTACAAGATGCGACGAACGATTGGGTTAAAGCATTGCGTAAAAGAGCGAATATTCAGTATTTTAATAAATAACAAAGTATCAAAAATAAAGGGGCTTAATTGCCCCTTTTGTTGTTTTTTATTTTCTCTTTCTTATAGCTTATGAAGAAATTTTTAATTGCGATTTTACTTTTAATTTTGATTTTAGCGAGCGTGGTGAGTTTTGCTTATTACAAAATGACTGAATTTGTAAAAACACCAGTAAATGTGCAGGCAGATCAACTTTTAACTATTGAACGTGGCACAACAGGTTCAAAATTAGCCACACTTTTTGAGCAAGAAAAGTTAATTGATGATGGGAAATTATTACCTTATTTGCTGAAGTTGAAACCTGAGTTAAATAAAATAAAAGCAGGGACTTATTCTCTTGAGAATGTTAAAACTGTGCAAGATTTACTGGATTTGCTCAATTCCGGTAAAGAAGTGCAGTTCAATGTAAAATGGATTGAAGGAAAAACCTTTAAAGATTGGCGAAAAGATCTTGAAAATGCACCGCACTTGGTGCAAACCTTGAAAGATAAGAGTAACGAAGAAATTTTCGCATTACTTGATTTGCCTGATATTGGTCAAAATCTTGAACTAAAAAATGTGGAAGGTTGGCTTTATCCTGATACTTATAACTATACGCCTAAATCGACGGACTTGGAGCTACTGAAGCGATCGGCTGAGCGAATGAAAAAGGCGTTAAATAAGGCTTGGAACGAGCGCGACGAGGATTTACCTTTAGCGAATCCTTATGAAATGTTGATTTTGGCTTCTATCGTAGAAAAAGAAACGGGTATTGCAGCTGAGCGAGCAAAAGTGGCATCTGTATTTATCAACCGTTTAAAAGCAAAAATGAAATTACAAACGGATCCAACGGTAATTTATGGTATGGGCGAAAATTACAATGGGAATATTCGCAAAAAAGATTTAGAAACCAAGACGCCTTATAATACGTATGTGATTGATGGATTGCCGCCAACGCCTATTGCTATGCCAAGTGAAAGTTCGTTACAGGCTGTTGCGAACCCTGAAAAAACAGATTTTTATTATTTTGTAGCAGATGGTTCTGGTGGGCATAAATTTACCCGAAATTTGAATGAACATAACAAAGCGGTGCAAGAATATTTACGTTGGTATCGCAGTCAGAAAAATGCCAAATAAAAGTGCGGAAGAAAATATGAAAGGAAAGTTTATTGTCATTGAGGGCTTAGAAGGTGCGGGGAAAAGCTCTGCTCATCAGTCTGTAGTGCGAGTTTTGCATGAACTTGGTATTCAAGATGTTGTGTTTACGCGCGAGCCTGGTGGAACGCCACTGGCTGAGAAATTACGTCATCTCATCAAACATGAAACCGAAGAACCCGTGACAGATAAAGCAGAGTTATTAATGCTTTATGCGGCTCGTATTCAGTTGGTGGATAACGTGATTAAACCTGCTTTAATGCAAGGAAAATGGGTGGTAGGTGATCGCCACGATATGTCATCTCAGGCGTATCAAGGTGGCGGACGTCAATTAGACCCTCATTTTATGCTCACCTTGAAAGAAACCGTATTAGGTGATTTTGAGCCAGATCTCACCATTTATTTGGATATAGATCCGCGCGTCGGTTTAGCTCGAGCTCGTGGACGTGGTGAATTAGATCGTATTGAACAAATGGATTTGGATTTTTTTCACCGTACTCGAGCACGCTATTTAGCGTTAGTAAAAGATAATCCAAAAGCGGTCGTAATTAATGCAGAGCAGAGTATTGAACTTGTTCAAGCTGATATCGAAAGAGCGGTAAAAAATTGGTGGAAATCAAACGAAAAATGACCGCACTTTACCCTTGGCTAATGCCAATTTATCATCAAATTGCTCAAACCTTTGACGAAGGGTTGGGGCATCATGCTGTGCTGATTAAAGCTGATTCTGGTTTAGGCGTGGAAAGCTTATTTAATGCACTTGCACAGAAAATAATGTGTGTAGCTCAAGTCGATAAACCTTGTGGTCAATGCCATTCTTGTCATTTAATGCAAGCCCATAGCCATCCAGATTATCACGAATTAAGCCCTATTGACGGTAAGGATATTGGCGTTGATCAAGTACGCGACATTAATGAAATTGTTGCGCAGCACGCACAACAAAATGGCAATAAAGTAGTGTATGTGCAAGGAGCGGAACGTTTAACGGAAGCCGCTGCCAATGCGTTATTGAAAACATTGGAAGAGCCTCGTTCAAATACTTATTTTTTACTTCAAACAGATAGTTCGTCAAGTTTGTTGGCAACCATTTACAGTCGTTGTCAAGTGTGGAATCTGTCCGTGCCTAATGAACAAATGGCTAGTGATTGGTTGAAATCAGAAAGTGCGGCAGAAAATCAGGAAATTTTGACCGCACTTGCGATGAATCTTGGGCGTCCGCTTTTAGCATTAGAAACGTTACAAGAAGGATTTATTGAACAGCGTAAAAACTTTTTGCGTCAATTTTGGGTGTTCTATCGCCGACGTTCGCCATTGGAATTGCTTCCGTTGTTTGACAAAGAACGCTATGTTCAGCAAGTGGATTGGGTTTTGGCTTTTCTTTCTGATTGTTTAAAGCATAAACTTGAAATTGATAGTCATCGACAAGTGGCTGATCTTGGCCGTGGTATCGAACAATTCAGCGATGAGCAAACTGCCCTTGGTTTATTACAAGCAATCAAAATTATGCAAAAAGTGCGGTCAGATTTGCTGACTATTAATGGCGTGAATGTTGAATTGATGCTATTAGATGGCTTGACGCGATTAGTCACTGACGTATTTGAAACGCAATAAGTTAAAGATATATCGTCTATGGCGTTCAAGCCTTAGGCATAAGGAAAAATAATTATGTACATTGTTGATTCTCACTGTCATTTAGATGCGTTGGATTATGAAAATTTACACAAAAACATCGCAGATGTGGTGGAAAAAGCACGTGCGCGTGATGTGAAACATTTGCTCGCGATTGGTGTAACCTTAAGCCGTTTTGAGCAGGCTTATGACTCTTTACGGGAATTTAATAATGTCTCGCTTGCTTGTGGTGTTCACCCACTTGATTTTGAAGAAGAACCTTATGACGCAGAGCGTTTATTGCGTTTGGCGCAAGATCCGAAAGTGATTGCTATTGGCGAAATTGGCTTAGATTATTATTACAGTGCGGACAATAAAGCGGCGCAACAAGCGGTGTTTGGTAGCCAAATCGATATTGCAAACCAATTAGATAAGCCTGTGATTATTCATACACGTTCTGCGGGTGATGATACCATTGCAATGTTACGCGAACATCATGCTGAAAAGTGCGGTGGCGTTATTCATTGTTTTACGGAAACTATGGAATTTGCGAAAAAAGCGTTGGATTTGGGTTTTTACATTTCTTGTTCTGGCATTGTCACCTTTAAAAATGCCGAAGCGATTCGTGAGGTTATTCGTTATGTACCAATGGAACGCTTATTGGTGGAGACGGATTCGCCTTATCTTGCGCCTGTGCCTTACAGAGGAAAAGAAAACCAACCAGCGTATACGAGAGAAGTATGTGAATACGTGGCAACCTTAAAGGGCGTTTCTGCAGAGGCGTTTGCTCAAATCACTACACAAAATTTCGAGCGTTTATTTAAAATTCGTGTAGAATAAATGTACAGTTCTGACAAGGGAAAAGTATGCGAAAATTTTTTAAATATTTCTTATTTATTGTTGTTTTTTTATTCCACGGTTTTATGTTTTCCGTAGTGAATTATGTATTTCCTCATTACGATGTGACACGTGTTACTGGCGTAGAAGTTAAACGTGTTGATAAAGACGGCCCCATCACAAAATCGAATCCAGCTGATGGCCCAACACGTGATGTGTATTACATCAATACGCAAAATGACGATGGCAAAATTATGGTGTATCGCAATGAAGATACACGTTGGGGGTTCCCGTTCTACTTCAAATTTGGCTCAGCCAATTTACAGGCTGAAGCGCAGGCTTTGGGTAATGACAACAAACTTGTGCAAATTAAATACTATGGTTGGCGTATTACGATCATGGATGAATATCGTAATGCAACCTCAATTAAAGAAATTACTGCTGATGACACACCAAGCAATCCGATTGTTTCGTGGATTTTATATGTATTCTTGCTGGCGACATTATTTTTGTCTATCCAATTTATTCGTGGCTGGTTTGACAGCGATAAGTAATATCCCAAACGGTCGCAAAGTGCGGTCGTTTTCTTTTATATTTTTGAGTAATGATTATGGAATTATTTCATACTATTTTGGCAATTGTGGCTTTAATTTTAAGTAGTGCAGTTGTTTCTTCTGCTGAAATTTCTCTGGCGAGTTCTCGTAAGTTAAAATTACAATCTCTTGCAAATAAAGGCGACGTGCGTGCGCTTCAAGTGCTTAAATTACAAGAGCATCCTGGTCGTTTTATTACGGTGGTTCAAATTTTGTTGAATATGGTGGCGATTTTGGGTGGGGGAATTGGCGAAAGTGCACTAAGTCCTTACATTGCAGATATTTTAAATCGTTCTTTTGAAGGAAGTTGGATTGAGCCAACCGCCTCTACAATCGCTTTTATATTAGTGACTTGTTTGTTTATTTTATTTGCTGATCTTATTCCAAAACGTATTGCTATTACTTATCCTGAAATGGTGGCGTTGAGCGTTGTGGGTATTATGAATTTTAGTATGTATGTGTTTAAACCGCTTGTGTGGTTTTTTGATACTATTGCTAATGTATTTTTCCGCTTATTTCGCATTTCTACTGTGCGTGAAGATGGCATGACCTCTGAAGATATTTTCGCCGTAGTTGAAGCAGGTGCAGAAGCTGGTGTATTAAAAACTCAAGAGCATTATTTGATCGAAAATATTTTCGATATGCAAGCCCGTACGGTAACTTCCACAATGACAACCCGTGAAAACATCGTATATTTAGACCGCACTTTTTCTCGCCAAGAAGTGATGGATACGCTTTCTCGTAATTCCCATTCTAAAATTGTGATTTGTGACAATGGCCTCGACAAAATCTTAGGTTATATCGAATCCCATACTTTGCTCACCATGTATTTGCAAAATGAAAATGTGGTGCTCACAGATCCTAAACTACTCCGTAAAGCCTTATTTGTGCCTGATACGCTTTCTCTTTACGAAGTGTTGGAATTGTTTAAATCTACTGGCGAAGATTTTGCGATTATTGTGAATGAATATGCTCTTGTAGTGGGTATTGTTACGCTAAATGATGTGATGAGTATTGTTATGGGGGAATTGGTTTCTAACGAAGAAGAATATATTGTGAGCCGTGATGAAAACTCGTGGCTGATTGATGGTGCAACGCCATTAGAAGAGGTAACTCGAGTATTAGATATTGCTTATTTTCCCGATGAAGAAAACTACGAAACTATCAGTGGTTTTATGATGTATATGTTACGTAAAATCCCGAAAAAAACCGATTCTGTGGTTTACGGAAAATACAAGTTTGAAGTGATTGATACGGAAAACTTTAAAATCGATCAGATTTTGGTGTCTTTAGTAAAAGAGCAGGAGTAGAAGTGCGGTAAATTTTTATCCATTTCTTTACAAAATTATGTTATAAAACCATAAAAAATTTGAGGTTAAATATGGAACTAAGACAACAAATTCCAACAGGCTGTATTAAGCAATTTGGGCAATTTGGCGTGCCTTATGTGGTTGGCGAGGTTGCGGAATTTTTGCCAGATGGTGATGTGTTGGTAAATATCACATTATTACAATCTGGAGAAAAAGACATTTATCGATTATCTCACCTGCTTGAAGATCCCGAAGCTGAATAAGGAAAACTATGTACGCGATTGCTTTTGATTTAGTTGTAAAAGGCACTCAAGATTATCATCCAAAGGGCGTTCAACAGGCTTATACAGACATTGGTGCTTTTCGTATTGAGCAATGGTCTGATTTTACTGATTTTATACGAAATTAACATTTGCCTAGATAAGCCTTACAGGCTTCCTTGCTTAATCCCCTTCAGACAGTATAATGGCGGCGTTTTATTAATTTTAATCAGGTATGACTATGTTTAAAAAAATCTCTGTTTTATTTTTTACGTTAATATTGGCAGGTTGTTCTTCTTGGTCATCGGTTACTAACCATATTCCATTTATGGGGAACGATAAAAAAGTGATTGATTTAGATAAAGATAAAATCGATCAAAAATCTTATGCAGCTGCTTATGAAGCGACTGTGGCGACATATAAAGGTCGCGTGAATGAAAATTTCTTTGTAGATAATTTTGCAAGTGGTGCGAATGACTGGTATTTAGGCCGTATTTTAGTTCCTGTGAAACAAATTCAGGATAAACTTTATACAGGCGGTCATGATTCTGATGTATATGCTTATTATAGTGGCGTGTTACATGCGGAAGCATTGCAAGCTAATCTTAAACGTTTGAGTGCAAATTGTTGGGAAAAAGTGGATTCGCAAAGTATGGCTCAAGGTATTTATGATGCGATGCGTGATTTACAAAAAGGCGAAGCACGCGGAGAAAATGATGAATATATTGTGCAAGGTAGTGAAGCACTGCTGAAAGCCTGTACATCTAAATAATTGTTTTTCAATAAGCTGCTGGTCGATTTGTTTCATCCGCAGCTTTCTTTTTAAATTATTAAGGAGCAAGAATGTTAGAACTTTCGGAAAGCAACATTCATTTAAATGCTAATGCAATTGATAAACAACAAGCGATCGAAATGGCAGCGTCCGCATTGGTTCAAGCAGGCAATGTTGAAAATGGTTACTTGCAAGGAATGTTAGCACGCGAGCTGCAAACCTCGACCTTTTTAGGCAATGGCATCGCTATTCCTCATGGCACCTTGGATACTCGTTCGATGGTAAAGAAAACGGGTGTGCAAGTGTTTCAATTTCCTCAAGGCATAGAATGGGGCGAAGGAAATATTGCTTATGTCGTGATTGGTATTGCGGCGCGATCTGATGAGCATTTGTCCTTATTACGTCAACTTACCCATGTATTGAGCGATGAAGATACCGCAGCAAAATTAGCAAAAATAACTGATGTGGCTGAATTTCGTGCGATTTTAATGGGTGAAACTATCGAACCGTTTGAAATTCCTGCTGCCAATATCAGTTTAGATGTAAATACCCAAAGTTTATTAACTTTAGTTGCGATTAATGCGGGGCAATTACAGGTGCAAAGTGCGGTAGAAAATCGCTTTATTTCTGAAGTGATAAATAATGCGGCATTACCGCTTGGCAAAGGGTTATGGGTAACGGACTCTGTCGTAGGAAATGTGAAAAATGCCTTAGCATTTAGTCGTGCTAAAACAATTTTTAGCCACAATGGCAAGGCCGTAAAAGGCGTGATAACTGTTTCAGCCGTCGGTGATCAAATTAATCCAACTTTGGTGCGTTTATTAGATGACGATGTCCAAACAACCTTGCTCAATGGAAATTCAACAGAAATTTTGACCGCACTTTTGGGTTCATCGAGCGATGTTGAAACTCAATCTGTAGAGGGTGCTGTTGTAGGAACCTTTACGATTCGTAATGAACACGGCTTACATGCACGCCCAAGTGCAAATTTGGTTAATGAAGTGAAAAAATTCACTTCTAAAATAACCATGCAAAATCTTACTCGTGAAAGTGAAGTCGTCAGCGCAAAAAGTTTGATGAAGATTGTTGCGCTTGGTGTAACACAAGGTCATCGTTTACGTTTTGTGGCAGAGGGGGAAGATGCAAAACAAGCGATAGAATCATTGGGCAAAGCGATAGCCAATGGCTTGGGCGAGAATGTTTCGGCAGTGCCACCGTCTGAACCCGATACCATTGAGATTATGGGCGATCAAATTCACACACCTGCAGTAACAGAAGATGATAATTTGCCAGCAAATGCCATTGAGGCCGTGTTTGTGATTAAAAATGAGCAAGGTTTGCACGCTCGCCCAAGTGCAATATTGGTAAACGAAGTGAAGAAATATAATGCTTCCGTAGCAGTTCAAAACCTTGATCGTAATTCTCAATTAGTGAGTGCTAAAAGTTTGATGAAAATTGTGGCATTAGGCGTAGTGAAAGGGACTCGTTTACGTTTTGTTGCGACGGGCGAAGAAGCACAACAAGCTATTGACGGAATCAGCGCTGTGATCGAATCGGGTTTAGGGGAATAGTATGGCAAGCGTCGTAACCATTACCTTAAATGCCGCCTATGATTTAGTTGGGCGTTTAAATCGTATTCAACTTGGCGAAGTAAATACGGTAGAAACATTGGGCTTATTCCCTGCTGGAAAAGGCATTAATATCGCAAAAGTACTAAAAGATTTAGGCGTTGATGTTGCAGTCGGTGGCTTTTTGGGCAAGGATAATTCAGCTGATTTCGAGCAAATGTTTAATAAGCACGGTTTGGAAGATAAATTCCACCGTGTTGATGGCAAAACACGTATCAATGTAAAAATTACCGAGACTGAAGCGGATGTGACAGATTTAAATTTCTTGGGATATCAAATAAGCCCACAAGTTTGGCAACAATTTGTGACGGATTCTTTGGCTTATTGTTTAGATTATGACATTGTCGCAGTTTGTGGCAGTTTACCTCGAGGTGTATCTCCTGAATTGTTTGCTGATTGGTTGAATCAGCTTCATCAAGCTGGCGTTAAAGTGGTGCTTGATAGTAGCAATGCTGCGCTCACCGCTGGATTAAAAGCGAAACCTTGGTTAGTAAAACCCAATCATCGAGAACTTGAGGCTTGGGTTGGTCATTCATTAAATAGTCTTGAAGAAATTATTGCCGCTGCACAGCAACTCAAAGCGGAAGGCATTGAAAACGTGATTATTTCAATGGGCGCAAAAGGTTCTTTATGGATTAATAATGAAGGCGTGCTCAAAGCCGAACCAGCAAAATGTGAAAATGTCGTGAGTACCGTTGGAGCAGGGGATTCAATGGTAGCAGGCTTAATCTATGGTTTTGAAAAAGGTTTATCGAAAACAGAAACTTTAGCTTTTGCTACGGCTGTGTCCGCTTTTGCGGTATCTCAGAGTAACGTCGGTGTGAGTGATTTGAGTTTACTTGACCCCATTTTAGAAAAAGTACAAATAACGATGATTGAAGGATAGTATGAAGTTATTTTTAACCCAATCAGCTAATGTAGGCGATGCGAAAGCCTATTTATTACATGAAGTTTTTCGAGCAGCTGCACAAAAAGCAAATGTCTCTATTGTAGAAACACCAGCTGAAGCAGATCTTGTTCTCGTATTTGGTTCTGTCTTACCAAATAACTCTGCGTTAGTCGGTAAAAAAGTCTTTATTATCGGCGAAGCTATCGCCATGATTTCTCCTGAAGTCACGTTGGCAAATGCCTTAGCCAATGGGGCTGATTATGTTGCACCGAAAAGTGCGGTGAGTTTTACAGGTGTTTCTGGTGTAAAAAATATTGTTGCGGTAACTGCTTGTCCAACTGGCGTTGCACATACGTTTATGTCAGCCGAAGCGATTGAAGCCTATGCGAAAAAGCAAGGTTGGAATGTAAAAGTTGAAACCCGTGGTCAAGTTGGGGCTGGCAATGAAATTACTGCAGAAGAAGTCGCGGCGGCTGATCTGGTATTTGTTGCAGCAGATATTGATGTGCCTTTAGATAAATTTAAAGGTAAGCCAATATATCGCACTTCAACAGGCTTAGCCTTGAAGAAAACCGAGCAAGAATTTGATAAAGCATTTAAAGAAGCCAAAATTTTTGATGGTGGAAATAATGCAGGAGCGAAAGAAGAAAGCCGTGAGAAAAAAGGTGTGTACAAACACTTAATGACTGGCGTTTCTCATATGTTACCGTTAGTGGTTGCGGGGGGATTGTTGATCGCGATTTCCTTTATGTTCAGTTTTAATGTAATTGAAAATACAGGAGTTTTTCAAGATCTTCCCAATATGTTGATGAATATCGGTAGTGGTGTGGCGTTCAAGTTAATGATTGCCGTGTTTGCCGGTTACGTTGCATTTTCTATCGCGGATCGTCCAGGGCTTGCAGTTGGTTTGATTGCTGGGATGCTGGCAAGTGAAGCGGGTGCAGGGATTCTTGGCGGTATTATTGCGGGTTTCTTAGCGGGCTATGTGGTGAAAGGGCTAAATGTGATTATTCGATTGCCAGCAAGTCTGACTTCATTAAAACCGATTTTAATTTTACCGCTCTTAGGTTCGATGATTGTTGGTTTGACGATGATTTACCTCATCAATCCACCAGTGGCTGAAATTATGAAAGAGCTAAGTAATTGGCTTACTTCAATGGGCGAAGTGAATGCGATTGTGTTAGGTGCAATTATCGGTGCAATGATGTGTATCGATATGGGCGGACCGGTAAATAAAGCAGCGTATACTTTTTCGGTTGGATTGATTGCTTCCCAAGTTTATACACCAATGGCTGCGGCAATGGCCGCAGGTATGGTTCCTCCAATTGGTATGACAGTTGCCACTTGGATTGCTCGCAATAAATTTACCGTTAGCCAACGCGATGCAGGGAAAGCATCATTTGTTCTTGGTTTATGTTTTATTTCTGAAGGTGCATTACCATTTGTGGCAGCAGATCCAATTCGAGTCATTATTAGCTCTGTGATTGGTGGTGCGGTGGCTGGTGCGATTTCAATGGGATTAAATATTACCTTACAAGCTCCGCACGGCGGATTATTTGTCATTCCATTTGTGTCTGAGCCGTTGAAATATCTTGGTGCAATTGCGATTGGTGCTTTATCAACAGGTGTGGTTTACGCCATTATTAAATCGAAAAACAATGCGGAATAATACCGCACTTTGAATGTAAAAAATAATTTTCATTGAAAAAGTTAGACTATGAAATCAAGGACTAAGCTCTGTAATCTACAGGGCTTAGTCCTTTTAGTTATGGATGTATTCGTGAATCGTTTGTAAAAGTAGGAGCAATCTTTTTCTTTCAGTTTTGCTTTTTTAATTTGGGTGTCAGAAAGCAGATTTGTTAAGTATGCCATAAAATAGCCCTACTTAGTAATATAGCAAACTAGGCGTTAATCCTAGACTTTACAAGTCTCTATGCTGTTTTAGTAATAGATTTTTTTGCCTTAGCGTGAATATATTATTAAGTCTATTACTAAAATTCTAAGGTTCGATAGTATTTTATAGTGGAGTATAGGGAATAAAAAAGCCTTGATTTCAGTAGAATCAAGGCTTTGTAATGCTTTTAGTGCTGTATATTTTTTAATTTGGTGCTCTGGGCGAGACTTGAACTCGCACGACCTGTGGTCACTACCCCCTCAAGATAGCGTGTCTACCAATTCCACCACCAGAGCGTTAATTTTTATGCTAATCCTATTTTATTGTGGGATGTCGCTATTTTTATTGTCTTTCGCTGGAGCTGCCTGTTGTTGCTGAACTTGCTCTGCAGCTTGTGATAAATCGTCAAAAGTACCTTTTTGAACATTGCCTTTATGTGAATTCATATTACCTAAAACAAGAGCAATAACAAAAAATGCGGTTGCTAAAATCGCACTAGTACGTGTTAAAAAGTTACCTGCACCAGCAGAGCCAAACATTGTACCTGATGCGCCACCACCAAAAGATGCACCAGCATTCGCCCCTTTACCTTGTTGAACGAGAATAAACCCGATCAAGGCAATCGCGACAACAACATAAATAAATAAAAGAACTTGATACATTTTTTCTCTCTAATTTGCAATTTTGCAAGAAAACTGGTCGTGAATGTTATAGAAAATTCAATTTTCTCGCAAGTGCTTTGCATAAAAAAAATATTAATTGGTTTAACTTTAATCAGTTTTACCGTTTGATTTACTCGATTTTTTTACCGCACTTTTAGGTTTCACTCTATCGGATTTAATCATTTTAATGCGGCTTAATTGTCTTAATGCATTAAGATCTACAAAACGGACTAAATCAGGCAGCATTTGATTCAAGTTATGCATAAATTGTTGATAGGTTGCTTGTTTTTGACTAATGTCTGTGAGTTGCGATTCCCAATGAGCCGTCATATCTGGTTGGGTGGCAATATTTGGTAATGCCTGAATTAAAATTCTTCCAGTTTCTGTACTGTGAATATTTCGCCCTTTTTTAGTTAAAAAACCGCGTTTAAAAAGTAATTCAATGATGCCAGCACGAGTAGCCTCTGTACCCAATCCATCCGTTTCTCGCAGGATTTTTTTGAGTTCTTTATCCTGCACAAATCGCGCAATGCCCGTCATTGCTGAAAGCAAGGTTGCATCGGTGAAAGGCTTTGGCGGCTGAGTTTTTTTACTCATCACTTCTCCGCGTTCACAATGCAAAATTTGTCCTTTCTTTACTATTGGTAATAAGGGTTCTTGATTTTCTGTGTCGTCTTCTTTGCCTAACAATTCTTTCCACCCAGCCGTTTGTAAATTTCGCGCTTGGGCTATAAAAGTACCGCCAGCGATATTTAATGTGATTTTACTTTTACGATATTCTGCGTCAGGGCAAAATTGCATTAAATATTGGCGAGCGATAAGGCTGTAAATATTACGTTCTTCTTGTGTTAGATTTACTGGACGATTTTTGGCAGTAGGAATGATTGCGTGGTGAGCCTCTACTTTTTTATCATTCCAACAGCGATTTCTCTGTTCAGTTGAAATGATATTTGGTAAGCGTTGATAAGATTCACAATGGGTTGAAATTGCATTTAATACATTGTGGCGTTCAGCAAAATGTTCTTCGGGCAAATAGCGACAATCAGAACGCGGATAAGTAATTAAACGATGAGTTTCATATAGGCGTTGGCACGTATCTAATACGGCTTGAGCGGACATACCAAATCGCTTTGCTGCATCAATTTGTAACGCAGAAAGGGAATAAGGCAAGGGTGCCGTTTCTTTTTCACGAACGTCTTTGTATTCGGTGACTTCTGCTGGTTGATTTGTAATACGTTTTACAACGTTTTCTGCTAATCCTTTAGAGAGCACCCTGCCGTCATCATCTTGGTAATCTTCACAAGCTTTGCTGGGTTGCCATAAGGCACTGAAAAGTGCGGTTGATTTTTCTGGAGTTTTTTCTTCTTTATTCTCTGGATTAACCCAAGCCTGTACTTCAAAGAAATCTTTGGGCTGGAAATGCTCAATTTCTAAATCTCGACGTACAATTAAACCTAGCACAGGGGTTTGCACTCGTCCAACCGAAAGCACGCCATCATAGCCAGTTTGTCTACCTCGAATGGTATAGGCTCTGGTCATATTAATGCCATAAAGCCAATCGGCACGAGCTCGTGCGAGAGCGGATGTGGCAAGAGGAATAAAATTACGGTTGGGTTGTAATTTTTTAACCGCCTTTTCTACCGCACTTGGATTTAGGTCGCTAATCAAGCAGCGTAAAATTTTATCGCGTTTTTCGGCAGATAAATTGGCATAACTGAACACTTCATCTACAAGTAATTGTCCTTCTCTATCTGGGTCTCCTGCATTAACAAGTGTATCCGCTTGATGGATTAGTTTTTCTACCACAGAAAGTTGTTTTTTTACTTCTTTTCGCGGTAAAAGTTGCCATTTTTCAGGAATGATTGGGAGATGTTCTAAACGCCATTGTTTGAATTTAGGATCATAGGCATCGGGTTCTGCTTGCTCGAGCAAATGCCCTACACACCAAGTCACCACATCATTATCGCCACATTTAATAAACCCATCCCCACGTTGATGGGGTTTGGATAGCACATCTGCAATAGCACGAGCTAGGCTTGGTTTTTCGGCGATAAATAAACGCATAATGGTATGAGAAGATTAGTCGATTTGACGACGACCTAGAAAAGAGTGAGTAAGCGTTGTGCCGTCCACAGTTTCCAGTTCACCACCGACCGGGATACCGTGAGCGATACGACTCACTTTGATATTATGTTGGCGGCACATTTCAGCAATATAGTTTGCCGTCGCATCGCCCTCCACCGTTGGATTTGTTGCAAGAATCACTTCGTGGAAAGATTCTTCTACTAAGCGTTTTTGCAGTAAATCTAAGCCAATTTCACGAGGCCCAATACCATCAAGTGGAGACAAATGTCCCATTAAAACAAAATAACGTCCTGAAAATTGCCCCGTTTGCTCAATCGCTTGAATATCAGCTGGCATTTCAACGACACAAAGCAAACCTGAATTTTGACGGCGTGGATTATTGCAAATGTTGCAAGTGTCTTCTTCCGTAAAGTCTCGACATTGTGAACAATGACCAATTTTAGACATAGCTTCTGTGAGTGCTCGAGCTAAATTCATTCCACCGCTACGATTACGTTGTAAAAGATGATAAGCCATACGTTGCGCAGATTTAGGCCCTACGCCTGGAAGACAACGTAAGTTTTCAATAAGGTGTTCTAAAAGTGGGCTGCTTTGCATAATTTGAGATGAAATATAAGGCTACTTTCCGCTCCCTCTATTTACGGGGGAATACCGAAGACTTAGGGGGAACCCCCTTCCGTCGCTTTGCGACACCTTCCCCCGCAAGCAGGGGAAGACAAGTGTTCGATTAAAACGGAAACTTCATTCCTGGTGGTAATGGCATTCCAGCGGTAACTGATGCCATTTTTTCTTTTTGTAATTCTTCTGCACGACGCACCGCATTGTTAAAAGCAGCTGCGATTAAATCTTCTAACATTTCTTTATCGTCTTCCATTAAAGAAGGATCGATGTCAATACGGCGGCAGTTATGTGCACCATTAATTGTGATTTTCACTAAACCTGCACCAGATTCACCCGTTACTTCTAGTTGCGCGATTTCTTCTTGCATTTTTTGCATTTTTTCTTGCATTTGTTGGGCTTGTTTCATCAAGCCGCCTAAACCGCCTTTTCCAAACATAATGTTATCCTTTATTAAGTCAAAAATTGCGTGCATTCTAGCGAAAAAATGGGCTTTTGGGAACTGTGGGATTTATTTAAAATCTTAGAAAATCTTACCGCACTTTTAAGCTATAAAGTGCGGTGAAATTTAGTGGCGTTTATAATGGAGAATTACTCTGGTGTAATCCATTCGACAGTCCAGCTTCCAGTACCTTCTGGAACTAATGTTTTTGTGAGATAAGGCAAAATTTCTTTCATTTGGGTTTCTAATGTCCAAGGTGGATTAATTACCACCATACCGCTTGCGGTCATTCCTCGTTGATCGCTATCAGGGCGAATAGCGAGCTCAATTTTTAGAATTTTTCTAATTCCCGTTGCTTCTAAACCCTTAAAAATACGTTTAGTTTGTTGGCGTAATACAACGGGATACCAAATCGCATAAGTGCCAGTGGCAAAACGTTTATAGCCCTCTTCAATGGCTTTAACAACGAGATCATAATCATCTTTTAATTCATAAGGCGGATCGATTAGTACTAAGCCTCGGCGTTCTTTTGGCGGAAGCGTTGCTTTGACTTGTTGAAAGCCATTGTCACATTTTACGGTGACATTTTTGTCGTCGCTAAAATTATTGCGAAGAATTGGATAATCGTTAGGATGAAGCTCAGTCAATAGTGCGCGATCTTGTGAGCGCAACAATTCCGCGGCAATTAATGGAGAACCTGCGTAATAACGTAGTTCTTTGCCACCATAATTGAGTTTTTTGATCATTTTTACATAACGAGCAACATCTTCGGGTAAATCTGTTTGATCCCACAGGCATCCAATACCTTCTTTATATTCCCCCGTTTTTTCTGATTCATTTGAGGATAAACGATAACGCCCCACGCCAGAGTGCGTATCCAAATAAAAAAAGCCTTTTTCTTTGAGTTTAAGATTTTCCAAAATGAGCATTAAAACAATATGTTTCAAGACATCGGCATGATTGCCAGCGTGAAATGAGTGACGATAACTCAGCATAATATATCCTTTGTTTAATAACGAAGGCGAGCCAATTGACTCGCCCGATTTCACACTAAAGTGCGGTCATTTTTAGAAGAGTTCTTGTGGTTGCGTCGCTGGCGTATTGCCTTCATTATTTAAGCGTTGCTGTAACTCTGTAGGAACGTAATAACCACGCTCTTGCATTTCCGAAAGATAGGTACGTGTCGGTTCTGTTCCCACAATAAAATATTCTTTGCGTCCACCGTTCGGAGAAAGCAAACCTGTCAAAGTATCAATGCTTTTTTCCACAATTTTTGGCGGCAGTGGCAATTTACGTTCTGGCTTATCACTCAAAGCCGTTTTCATATAAGTAATCCAAGCAGGCATGGCTGTTTTCGCACCCGCTTCTCCGCGCCCAAGTACACGTTTGTTATCATCAAACCCAACATAAGTTGTAGTGACTAAGTTTGCACCAAATCCCGCATACCAAGCCACTTTTGAACTGTTGGTAGTACCTGTTTTACCGCCTATATCGCTACGTTTAATGCTTTGTGCAATACGCCAGCTGGTGCCTTTCCAGTCTAAACCTTGTTCGCCATAAATCGCCGTATTTAAGGCACTACGAATGAGAAAAGCAAGTTCGCCACTAATGACACGTGGTGCATATTCTATTTTCGACGAGGCATTTTTTGCAGCAGCCATTAAATCAATCGCATCTTCTTTAAGTGCGGTGAAATTTGATTGTAATTCTGGCAGTTCAGGCACAGTTTCAGGTTGTTGATCTAATTCTTCGCCATTGGTGCTGTCATCTGTTGGTTTTAAGGCACTCTCGCCTAAAGGAATATTGGCAAAGCCGTTGATTTTGTCTTTGGTTTCGCCATAAATTACAGGTATATCATTACATTCAATGCAAGCAATTTTAGGGTTTGCAATAAATAAGTCTTTACCCGTGTTATCTTGAATTTTTTCAATGATATAAGGTTCAATGAGGAAGCCACCATTATCAAACACCGCATAAGCTCGCGCCATTTCTAATGGTGTGAAAGAGGCTGCGCCAAGTGCTAAGGCTTCACTGGCAAAATATTGATCACGTTTAAAACCAAAACGTTGTAAAAATTCTGCTGTGAAATCAATACCTGCCGTTTGGATAGCACGAATAGCAATCATATTTTTGGATTGACCTAATCCTACGCGTAAACGCATCGGGCCATCATAACGATCAGGCGAGTTTTTCGGTTGCCACATTTTTTGTCCCGGTTTTTGAATAGAAATCGGGCTGTCTTGTAATACACTAGAAAGCGTTAAGCCTTTTTCTAATGCTGCCGCGTAAATAAATGGTTTAATAGAAGAACCCACTTGAACTAAAGACTGTGTGGCTCGATTGAATTTACTTTGTTCATAGCTAAAGCCACCGACCACTGCTTCAATCGCACCATTATCTGAATTAAGAGAAACTAATGCTGAATTTGCTGCGGGAATTTGTCCTAATTGCCATTCCCCATTAGCACGCTGACGAATCCAAATTTGCTCGCCGACTTTCACAGGATTGCTTCTGCCTGTCCAACGCATTGCATTGGTTGATAAGGTCATTTTTTCCCCAGAAGCGAGCAATATATCAGCACCGCCTTTTGCAATTCCAACCACTGCCGCAGGAATAAATGGCTCTGAATCAGGTAGTTTGCGTAGAAAACCGACAATGCGATCATTGTCCCAAGCTGCTTCATTTTTTTGCCATAATGGTGCGCCACCGCGATAACCGTGACGCATATCGTAATCAATCAAGTTATTACGCACAGCTTTTTGGGCTTCAGCTTGGTCTTTTGAAAGTACAGTGGTAAATACTTTATAACCACTGGTGTAAGCATTTTCTTCGCCAAAACGACGCACCATTTCTTGACGCACCATTTCAGTGACATAATCGGCTCGGAATTCAAATTTTGCACCGTGATAACTCGCCACAATCGGCTCTTTCAATGCAGCATCATATTCTTCTTTGCTGATGTATTTTTCATCTAACATACGGCTTAGCACCACATTGCGGCGTTCTTCTGAACGTTTTAGCGAATAAAGCGGATTCATTGTTGAAGGTGCTTTAGGTAAACCAGCAATAATCGCCATTTCCGATAAGGTCAATTCATTCAATGATTTACCGAAATAGGTTTGTGCTGCCGCTGCAACACCATAAGAACGATAGCCTAAAAAGATTTTGTTTAAATAAAGCTCTAAGATTTCTTGTTTGTTGAGAGTATTTTCGATTTCTACCGCAAGCACGGCTTCACGAGCTTTACGAATAATGGTTTTTTCTGAGGTTAAGAAAAAGTTACGCGCTAATTGTTGGGTAATCGTACTTGCGCCTTGTGATGCACCGCCATTACTCACTGCGACAAATAATGCACGGGCAATGCCAATAGGGTCTAATCCGTGATGATCGTAAAAACGACTGTCTTCCGTCGCTAAAAATGCGTCAATTAAGCGTTGTGGCACATCGGCTAATTTCACTGGAATACGGCGTTGCTCACCCACTTCGCCAATTAATTTACCGTCTGCCGTATAAATCTGCATTGGTTGCTGTAATTCAACGGTTTTTAATGTTTCGACTGAGGGCAATTCAGATTTTAAGTGGAAATACAGCATTCCGCCTGCTACTAAACCTAAAATACATAAAGTTAATAGGGTGTTTAATATTAATTTTGCGATCCGCATCGTAAAATTCTCGCTTCGTTAATGAATATTCTTGTCAAGAGACCTATGATTTGGTTGTTAAGTATAAAAGATTCAGCCTTTAAAGAATAGGAAAGAATATGCAATTCTCCCTGAAAAATTACCGCACTTTACAAATCGGCATTCATCGTAAGCAGGGTTATTTTGATTTTGTGTGGTTTGATGATCTTGAGCAGCCACAAAGTTATCAAATCTTTGTTAATGATCGTTATTTTAAAAATCGTTTTTTACAACAGCTAAAAACACAATATCAAGGGAAAACCTTTCCTTTGCAGTTTGTAGCAAGCATTCCCGCTCACTTAACTTGGTCGAAAGTATTAATGTTGCCACAAGTGTTAAATGCGCAAGAATGTCATCAACAATGTAAATTTGTGATTGAAAAAGAGCTGCCTATTTTTTTAGAAGAATTGTGGTTTGATTATCGTTCTACCCCGTTAAAGCAAGGTTTTCGATTAGAGGTTACTGCAATTCGTCAAAGTACTGCTCAAACTTATTTGCAAGATTTTCAGCCATTTAAAATTAATGTATTGGATGTTGCGTCAAATGCTGTTTTGCGTGCATTTCAATATCTGTTGAATGAACAAGTGCGGTCAGAAAATACCTTATTTTTATTTCAAGAAGATGACTATTGCTTGGCGATTTGTGAAAGATCTCAGCAATCACAAATTTTACAATCTCACGAAAATTTGACCGCACTTTATGAACAATTTACCGAACGTTTTGAAGGACAACTTGAACAAGTTTTTGTTTATCAAATTCCCTCAAGTCATACACCATTACTAGAAAATTGGCAGCGAGTAGAAACAGAACTCCCTTTTATTGCACTTGGCAACGCGCTATGGCAAAAAGATTTACATCAACAAAAAGTGGGTGGTTAAATGTCGATGAATTTATTGCCTTGGCGTACTTATCAACATCAAAAGCGTTTACGTCGTTTAGCTTTTTATATCGCTTTATTTATCTTGCTTGCTATTAATTTAATGTTGGCTTTTAGCAATTTGATTGAACAACAGAAACAAAATTTGCAGGCACAGCAAAAGTCGTTTGAACAACTTAATCAACAGCTTCATAAAACTACCATGCAAATTGATCAGTTACGCAGTGCGGTGAAAGTTGGTGAAGTTTTGACATCTATTCCCAACGAGCAAGTAAAAAAGAGTTTACAACAGCTAAGTGAATTACCTTTTCAACAAGGAGAACTGAATAAATTTAAACAAGATGCGAATAACTTAAGTTTGGAAGGTAACGCGCAAGATCAAACAGAATTTGAACTGATTCATCAATTTTTAAAGAAACATTTTCCCAATGTGAAATTAAGTCAGGTTCAACCTGAACAAGATACATTGTTTTTTCACTTTGATGTGGAACAAGGGGCGGAAAAATGAAAGCTTTTTTTAACGATCCTTTTACTCCTTTTGGAAAATGGCTAAGTCAGCCTTTTTATGTGCACGGTTTAACCTTTTTATTGCTATTAAGTACGGTGATTTTTCGCCCCGTTTTAGATTATATTGAGGGGAGTTCACGTTTCCATGAAATTGAAAATGAGTTAGCGGTGAAACGTTCAGAATTGTTGCATCAACAGAAAATTTTAACCTCTTTACAACAGCAATCGGAAAGTCGAAAACTTTCTCCAGAACTGGCTGCACAAATTATTCCTTTGAATAAACAAATTCAACGTTTAGCTGCACGCAACGGTTTATCTCAGCATTTACGTTGGGAAATGGGGCAAAAGCCTATTTTGCATTTACAGCTTACAGGTCATTTTGAGAAAACGAAGACATTTTTAACCGCACTTTTGGCTAATTCGTCACAGCTTTCAGTGAGTCGCTTGCAGTTTATCAAACCAGAAGACAGCCCATTGCAAACCGAGATTATTTTTCAGCTAGATAAGGAAACAAAATGAAACATTGGTTTTTCCTGATTATATTATTTTTTATGAATTGCAGTTGGGGACAAGATCCTTTCGATAAAACACAGCGTAACCGTTCTCAGTTTGATAACGCACAAACAGTAATGGAACAGACAGAAATAATTTCCTCAGATGTACCTAATAATCTATGCGGAGCGGATGAACATCGCCAAGCGGCTGAAATTCCTTTGAACGCTTTAAAATTGGTGGGCGTAGTGATTTCTAAAGATAAAGCCTTTGCCTTATTGCAAGATCAAGGTTTGCAAGTTTACAGCGTTTTAGAGGGCATTGATGTGGCTCAAGAGGGCTATATTGTAGAAAAAATCAACCAAAACAATGTTCAATTTATTCGTAAGCTAGGAGAGCAATGTGATAGTAGTGAATGGAAAAAATTAAGTTTTTAAAGGAAGATTATGAAGAAATATTTTTTAAAGTGCGGTTATTTTTTAGTGTGTTTTTGTTTGCCATTAATCGTTTTTGCTAATCCTAAAACAGATAACGAACGTTTTTTTATTCGTTTATCGCAAGCACCTTTAGCTCAAACACTGGAGCAATTAGCTTTTCAACAAGATGTGAATTTAGTGATGGGTGAGAGGTTAGAAGGCAATATTTCTTTGAAATTAAATAATATTGATATGCCACGTTTGCTAAAAATAATCGCAAAAAGTAAGCATCTTACTTTGAATAAAGATGATGGGGTTTATTATTTAAACGGCAGTCAATCTGGCAAAGGTCAAGTTGCAGGAAATCTTACGACAAATGAACCGCACTTAGTCAGCCACACGGTAAAACTTCATTTTGCTAAAGCCTCTGAATTAATGAAATCCTTAACAACAGGAAGTGGCTCTTTGCTTTCTCCCGATGGGAGCATTACCTTTGATGATCGCAGTAATTTGCTGGTTATTCAGGATGAACCTCGTTCCGTGCAAAATATCAAAAAACTGATTGCTGAAATGGATAAGCCTATTGAACAGATCGCTATTGAAGCACGAATTGTGACAATTACGGATGAGAGTTTGAAAGAACTTGGCGTTCGGTGGGGGATTTTTAATCCAACTGAAAATGCAAGACGAGTTGCGGGCAGCCTTACAGGCAATAGCTTTGAAAATATTGCGGATAATCTTAATGTAAATTTTGCGACAACGACGACACCTGCTGGCTCTATAGCATTACAAGTCGCGAAAATTAATGGGCGATTGCTTGATTTAGAATTGAGTGCGTTGGAGCGTGAAAATAATGTAGAAATTATTGCAAGTCCTCGCTTACTCACTACCAATAAGAAAAGTGCGAGCATTAAACAGGGGACAGAAATTCCTTACATCGTGAGTAATACTCGTAACGATACGCAATCTGTGGAATTTCGTGAGGCAGTACTTGGTTTGGAAGTGACGCCACATATTTCTAAAGATAACAATATCTTACTTGATTTATTGGTAAGTCAAAATTCCCCTGGTTCTCGTGTCGCTTATGGACAAAATGAGGTGGTTTCTATTGATAAGCAAGAAATTAATACTCAGGTTTTTGCCAAAGATGGGGAAACCATTGTGCTTGGCGGCGTATTTCACGACACAATCACGAAAAGCGAAGATAAAGTGCCATTGCTTGGCGATATACCCGTTATTAAACGATTATTTAGCAAAGAAAGTGAACGACATCAAAAACGTGAGCTCGTGATTTTCGTCACGCCGCATATTTTAAAAGCAGGAGAAACGTTAGAGGCGTTGAAACAAAAAAGTGCGGGGAAAAAATAACTTTTTTAGACGATGAATTTTTTTAATTTTCGCTGTATCCACTGTCGTGGCAATCTTCATATTGCAAAAAATGGGCTATGTTCAGGTTGCCAAAAACAAATTAAATCTTTTCCTTATTGCGGTCATTGTGGTGCGGAATTGCAATATTATGCGCAGCATTGTGGTAATTGTCTTAAACAAGAACCAAGTTGGGATAAGATGGTCATTATTGGGCATTATATTGAACCTCTTTCGATATTGATTCACCGTTTTAAATTTCAAAATCAATTTTGGATTGACCGCACTTTAGCTCGGCTTTTATATCTTGCGGTGCGTGATGCTAAACGAACGCATCAACTTAAATTGCCAGAAGCAATCATTCCAGTGCCTTTATATCATTTTCGTCAGTGGCGACGGGGTTATAATCAGGCAGATTTATTATCTCGGCAATTAAGTCGCTGGCTGGATATTCCTAATTTGAGCAATATCGTAAAGCGTGTGAAACACACCTATACTCAACGTGGTTTGAGTGCAAAAGATCGTCGTCAGAATTTAAAAAATGCCTTTTCTCTTGTTGTTTCGAAAAATGAATTTCCTTATCGCCGTGTTGCGTTGGTGGATGATGTGATTACTACTGGTTCTACACTCAATGAAATCTCAAAATTGTTGCGAAAATTAGGTGTGGAGGAGATTCAAGTGTGGGGGCTGGCACGAGCTTAATATAAAGCACTGGAAAAAAAAGCGCGATAAGCGTATTATTCCCGATACTTTCTCTCAAGTATTTAGGACATAATTATGGAACAAGCAACCCAGCAAATCGCTATTTCTGATGCCGCACAAGCGCATTTTCGAAAACTTTTAGACACCCAAGAAGAAGGAACGAATATTCGTATTTTCGTCGTTAATCCGGGTACGCCTAATGCGGAATGTGGCGTATCTTATTGCCCCCCGAATGCCGTGGAAGAAAGCGATATTGAAATGAAATATAATACTTTTTCTGCATTTATTGATGAAGTGAGTTTGCCTTTCTTAGAAGAAGCAGAAATTGATTATGTTACCGAAGAGCTTGGTGCGCAACTGACCTTAAAAGCACCGAATGCCAAAATGCGTAAGGTGGCTGATGATGCGCCATTGATTGAACGTGTTGAATATGTAATTCAAACTCAAATTAACCCACAGCTTGCAAATCACGGTGGACGTATAACCTTAATTGAAATTACTGAAGATGGTTACGCAGTTTTACAATTTGGTGGTGGCTGTAACGGTTGTTCAATGGTGGATGTTACGTTAAAAGATGGGGTAGAAAAACAACTTGTTAGCTTATTCCCGAATGAATTAAAAGGTGCAAAAGATATAACTGAGCATCAACGTGGCGAACATTCTTATTATTAGTGAGTTATAAAAGAAGATTTATAATGACCGCACTTTTGAAAGTGCGGTTATTTTTATGGAGAAAAAATGAAAATACTTCAACAAGATGATTTTGGTTATTGGTTGCTTACACAAGGTTCTAATCTGTATTTAGTGAATAATGAATTGCCTTTTGGTATCGCTAAAGATATTGATTTGGAAGGATTGCAGGCAATGCAAATTGGAGAATGGAAAAATCATCCCTTGTGGCTTGTGGCTGAGCAAGAAAGTGATGAACGAGAATATGTGAGTTTGAGTAACTTGCTTTCACTGCCAGAGGATGAATTCCATATATTAAGCCGAGGTGTGGAAATTAATCATTTTCTGAAAACCCATAAATTCTGTGGAAAGTGCGGTCATAAAACACAACAAATTCAAGAAGAGCTTGCAGTGCAATGTACTCACTGTGGGTATCGAGCTTATCCTGTGATTTGCCCATCAATTATTGTTGCGGTTCGTCGTGGTCACGAAATTCTATTGGCAAATCATAAGCGACATTATAGTCCTAACGGAGGAATATACACGACGCTTGCAGGTTTTGTCGAAGTAGGGGAAACATTTGAACAAGCAGTGCAGAGAGAGGTTTTTGAAGAAACAGGGATTTCAATAAAAAATCTTCGTTATTTCGGTAGCCAGCCTTGGGCATTTCCAAACTCTCAAATGGTCGGCTTTCTTGCTGATTATGAAAGCGGAGAAATAACATTGCAGGAAAGTGAAATTCACGATGCACAATGGTTTTCTTATGATCAACCCTTGCCAGAATTACCGCCAACGGGTACTATCGCTCGCAAATTAATTCATGCGACGCTTGAACTCTGTAAAGCGGAACATAAATGCGATTAATAAATATTCCAACTCTTACGAATTAAGGAAATAAGATGCGAAATCCGATTCATAAACGCTTAGAAAACTTAGAAAGTTGGCAACATCTTACTTTTATGGCTGCTTTATGTGAACGTATGGCACCAAATTTTAAATTGTTCTGTCAAATGAACGAGCTTAGCGTTGAAACCAAAACGTATCAAAATATTCTCAATTTGGTGTGGGAATATTTAACAATTAAAGATGTCAAAATCAACTTTGAAAATCAGTTGGAGAAATTAGAAACGATTATTCCTGATGTGAATGATTATGATAGTTTTGGTGTTGTGGCAGCGTTAGATGCCTGTCAGGCTTTAGCTGAAATTTTACACGCCATTATTGCGGGCGAAACCTTAGAAAAAGCGGTGGAAATAAGCTTAATTTCGTTGGGAACAATAAGGGCATTATTGGAAACAGAAACAGGACGAGATTGGTCAGAAAGTAAGCTAAAAGAAAATGAAGATATTCAAACAGAACTTGATGTGCAATGGCAAGTTTATCGTTTGCTTAAAGAATGTGAAAAACGTGATATTGAATTAATTTTAGCTTTAAAAAATGAAATTCGGACTGAGGGTATATCTAACATTGGTATAGAATTTCATCAATAACGTGAGATTTGTCACAATTTTTAGAAATCATGCTTTTAATTCATCTCAAGTTAGATTATCCTTTGCACAGTTTTTGCGACAAATTCGCAAAGATACTTTTAAAGAATCAAACTTTTTATTTAACAGAAGGTACAAATTTATGAACAAAACAGATTTAATTGATGCAATTGCAAACGCTGCAGAGTTAAACAAAAAGCAAGCTAAAGCAGCGTTAGAAGCGACTTTAGATGCAATTACTGCAAGCCTAAAAGAAGGTGAGCCTGTACAATTAATCGGTTTCGGTACATTTAAAGTAAATGAACGTGCTGCTCGTACTGGTCGCAACCCACAAACTGGTGCTGAAATCCAAATCGCAGCATCTAAAGTGCCAGCATTTGTATCTGGTAAAGCATTAAAAGATGCAATCAAATAATTGATAACATCAATGAAATGAAGCCCTGTCGATTGCGCAGGGTTTTTTTTATTGTGTAAACGCGTGGCAAATGTAAAAACAAACTTAGTAATAGAAATAAATAAGGAAAACTTATGTGTGGTATTGTCGGTGCAGTAGCGCAACGAGATGTAGCGGAAATCTTAATTAATGGTTTACATCGTTTAGAATATCGTGGTTATGATTCGGCTGGTGTTGCAGTAATCAATAAACAAAATGAATTACAACGTATTCGTTGTTTAGGCAAAGTTAAAGCTTTAGATGAAGCCGTATCAGAAAAACCATTAATTGGTGGAACGGGAATTGCACATACTCGCTGGGCAACTCACGGCGAACCATCAGAAACTAATGCGCATCCGCATTCATCAGGTACTTTTGCTGTAGTACATAACGGTATTATTGAAAATCACGAAGAACTTCGCGAATTATTAAAATCTCGTGGTTATGTCTTTTTATCACAAACCGATACTGAAGTGATCGCGCATTTAGTTGAATGGGAAATGCGTAGCACGGATTCACTTTTAGACGCTGTGAAAAAAGCAGTAAAACAACTCACGGGTGCATACGGTATGGTGGTAATGGATAGCCGTCATCCTGAACATTTAGTGGCAGCTCGTTCTGGTAGTCCACTTGTGATTGGCTTAGGTATCGGTGAAAATTTCTTAGCTTCAGATCAACTTGCACTTTTAAGTGTTACTCGCCGTTTTATCTTTTTAGAAGAAGGAGATATTGCAGAAATTACACGTCGTACAGTTGATATTTATGATACTCACGGTAATAAGGCTAAACGTGAAATTCACGAGTCTAATCTTGAAAATGACGCGGCAGAGAAAGGCAAATTCCGTCATTTTATGCAGAAAGAAATTTACGAACAGCCAACCGCACTTATTAATACAATGGAAGGGCGTATTAATCACGACAATGTGATTGTTGATTCAATCGGTAATGGTGCAAAAGGCATTTTAGAAAAAGTTGAGCATATTCAAATTGTTGCTTGTGGTACATCTTATAATGCAGGTATGGTGGCGCGTTATTGGTTTGAATCTTTAGCTGGAGTGAGCTGTGATGTTGAAATTGCATCAGAATTTCGTTATCGCAAATTTGTTACCCGTCCAAATAGCTTATTGATTACCCTTTCTCAATCTGGCGAAACAGCCGATACTTTAGCTGCACTTCGTTTAGCGAAAGAAAAGGGCTATATGGCGGCATTAACAATTTGTAATGTTGCTGGATCTTCGCTCGTACGCGAATCAGATCTTGCATTTATGACTCGTGCTGGTGTTGAAGTTGGGGTGGCATCGACAAAAGCATTTACGACACAGCTCGCTGCATTATTAATGCTGGTAACGGCACTTGGTAAAGTTAAAGGTCATATTTCTGCAGAAAAAGAGCGTGAGATTATCAAAGCAATGCAATCTTTACCTGCTGAAATTGAAAAAGCGTTAGCTTTTGATACAGAAATTGAAGCATTGGCTGAGGATTTTGCTGAAAAACATCATGCGCTTTTCTTAGGTCGTGGTGCGTTTTATCCAATTGCCGTAGAGGCTTCTTTGAAATTGAAAGAGATTTCTTATATTCACGCTGAGGCCTATGCGGCGGGAGAATTGAAACACGGGCCATTAGCGTTAATTGATGCTGATATGCCAGTGATTGTCGTTGCACCAAATAATGAATTATTAGAAAAAGTAAAATCGAACATTGAGGAAGTGCGAGCTCGTGGCGGTCAATTATACGTATTTGCCGATAAAGAAGCAGGATTTACGCCAAGTGAAGGAATGAAAATCATCACGATGCCAAAAGTCAATGATATTGTTGCACCGATTTTTTATACCATTCCAATGCAATTACTTTCTTATTATGTGGCTTTAATTAAAGGTACTGATGTAGATCAACCTCGTAACTTAGCAAAATCAGTTACCGTTGAATAAAGTGCGGTTGATTTTAATGTAATAAAAAATACGGTGAAATTTCACCGTATTTTTTTAGTTAAATAATCTTCTTTGTTTCCGTGTTTTAATCACTTGTGCGATTAACAATAATGTGAGAATAACCACATATAGTGAAAAAATAACCACTAGCCATTGCACCATCGTTAAACCAAATAATGACCATTGGCTTTCATTACAAGAGCCAGTTGGGTTAAATATAAATGGAAACCATTGATGAAATGGTAAAGTCTCGGGAAAATTTGGAATAAACTCACATTGTTTCCAAGGAGCTGGATTCATTTGCAAATCAAGATGACGAAATGAAATTAATAAGCCCTTAATACTGCTGAATAAACCTAAAGCCAAGGCGATTAATCGAAGTATGAAAGCGCGAGGTTGAAGTAATGCGATAATGCCCGCTACAAATAAGCCAATCATTGCTAAACGTTCATAAACACAGAGCACACAAGGTTGTAAGCCCATTCCATATTGGAAGTAAAGTGCGGTGGATTCTAAGGCTAAACTTGAAAAAGCCAATAAAAACCACACAAAACGTTTTTCGGAAAATTGTTTTAATAGTGCGAGCATTTTCTCTCCTTAAATTGGCAAAATTAAACCTAAACTTGCTAACCAAATTGTGGCAGCTGGTAAAATAAATTCAATAGCCAGTAAACCAATGATTGAAAGTACAATCGTGTAAGGTAAAGCCATATAAACCATTCTGCCATAAGAAAGGCGAATTAATGGCGAAATTGATGAAGTCAATAAGAATAAGAAAGCAGCTTGTCCATTTGGGGTTGCAACTGATGGTAAGTTTGTACCTGTATTAATGGCAACAGAAAGCAATTCAAATTGATGCGGTGCAATTACTCCATTAGTCAGTGCAGCTTTAGCTTCATTAATATAAACCGTTGCAACAAATACATTATCAGAAATAGAAGAAAGCAAGCCATTAAACAAATAGAATAAAGCAAGTTGTGTATTTTCTTCCGCAGAAAGAACGAAGTGAATAATTGGTGAAAAAAGTTTTTGATCAATAATTACTGCAACAATAGAAAAGAATACAACGAGCAATGCAGTAAAGGGTAAAGATTCCTGAAAGGCTTTACCGATAGTATGTTCATCCGTCACACCAGTGAAAGACGTAGCAAAAATGATGATACTTAAACCAATTAAACCGACTGCGGCAAGATGGAATGCTAATCCAACAATTAACCAAATTGCGATTAACGCTTGCATACCTAATTTAATTTTATCTTGTTTAGACATTTTTTCTGAATTAGTACGATCTAAATCTGATAAGATTTTCCACACTTCGTCTGGCAATTTCTCGCCATAACCAAATAATTTGAATTTTTCTACCAAGAAACAAGTGAGTAATCCGCAGATAAATACAGGAATAGTCACGGGTGCCATACGGAGGAAAAATTCCATAAAGTTCCATTTTGCTTGTTCTGCAATAATTAAGTTTTGTGGTTCTCCAACAACGGTCATTACACCACCGAGTGCAGTTCCTACACCCGCATGCATCATTAAACTACGTAAGAATGCACGGAATTTTTCTAAGATTTCGTGCTGTTGTTCAATAATTTTTCTATCGTCTGAAATATCAACCACATCAATTAAATTATTGCCTGATGCAACTTTGTGATACACACCATAAAATCCCATTGCGACACTAATGATAACAGCAACAACCGTTAAAGCATCGAGAAAAGCCGATAAAAAAGCAGCACTAAAACAAAAGGCAATAGAAAGTGCAATTTTAGAACGAATTTTGACAAGTAATTTAGTAAATACATAAAGCAGTAATTGTTTCATAAAGAAAATACCTGCCACCATAAATATCAGTAGCAAGATCACTTCAAAGTTTGCCATAATTTCTGCTTTGACGTGTTTGGCATTTGTCATTCCAATAATAATAGCTTCAATTGCTAATAGACCACCCGGTTGAAGAGGGTAGCATTTTAATGCCATTGCCAATGTGAAAATAAATTCTGCAACGAGTAACCAACCCGCAATAAAAGGACTAATAAAAAAGAAAACAATTGGATTTATAATAAGAAAAACCACAATGGCAAGTTTGTACCATTCTGGACTTGCCCCAAGAAAGTTTTTCATAAAAGCCTGAATGTTTGTCATAGTGAACTCCATTATTTTTATCACGCGAACATTGTAATATATCCCCCTTTAAAGGATAATAAAAACCAAGTAATTTTTTTATAAAATTGCATTTTTTTTGATTTTTATCTGATTTTTAATTGTAATGCAAAACAATAACGACATTTTAAAAGCCCAAAGTCCAGCAGCTTTAGCAGAGGAATATATTGTAAAGAGTATTTGGCAAGATGTTTTTCCTTCGGGCAGTAATTTGCCATCAGAACGTGATTTAGCCGATAAGATTGGTGTAACTCGCACTACCCTACGTGAAGTTTTACAACGTTTGGCTCGTGATGGTTGGCTAACAATTCAGCACGGCAAACCCACCAAAGTAAATAATATTTGGGATGCTGCAGGGCCGAATATTATTGAAACCCTAATTGCTTTGGATATGCAGTCTGCGCCCTTAATTATTGATAATATGCTGTCTTTACGTAGTAAAATGTCGGAATCTTACATTTATGAAGCTGTAAAGAATTCTCCTCAAAAATCAACCGCACTTTTTGCTGAATTAGAGCAATTACAAAACACAGCACAAGATTACACAGAATTTGATTACCAATTATTTCGTCAATTCACTGTTGTTGCCAACAAACCCTTTTATCGTTTAATTTTCAATAGTTTAAAAGGCGTTTATCAGCGAATAGGGTTGTTATTTTTTAAAGAAAAAACACACCGTGAATTAACAAAGCAATTTTATTTAGAAATGCAACAAATTTGTCTTGAGGGAAATGCAGATGCAGTAGTGGATTGCATCCGTAAACATAATTTACGTTCTTCAACCTATTGGAAAGCCATTTTAGAACGATTGCCACAAAATTTATCAGATTAATACTGGAAGCGAATTTAAGAAAAAAACATAAAACTTTTCTTATAATTACAAAATCATTTTCACCAATTTATCTGCTTTAATCCGTGCAAATTTTTTCAAAAGTTTTTGCACTGGTTCTGGGTATTGATTCAATTCTTCTAATTCAGTGTAATGTTTTAATACTTTTGTATGTTGGCGAATTTGGTTTTGCTCTTTTTCCACTTGGGCGAAAAGCTGTTGTTGAGGATCGTAAATTAATAAGCCATTTTCTGCATCCAAACGCCACGCTCGAGGGTTAAGATTATTGCCCGTGAGTAAAATATAGCGGTCATCTACCCACACACCTTTTAAGTGGTAGGTATTATCGCCATCACGCCATAAACGCACCACAAGCTGACCACTTTCAATTTGAGTCTCAAATTTTTCACAGAAACGGCGAAGATTACTTTCATAAAGATAAGGTAACGCCCCCGCCATTTTGAATGGTTGTTCTGGTGGAATGTAAAAATCGTTTGCGACTTTATCGCCAACAATAATTTCTACTCGTTTACCGCTTTCCAATAATGTTGCTATTTTATGTTGCAATGTGCGTGGGAAATTAAAATATGGCGTACAAATCACCAATTTTTCTTGCACTTGCAAGAATAAATCTTCAATCACTTGATTTAATTCGTTGCCCGATGCGCCTAAGCCAAACAGTGGCGATACGCTTAAAAAATTCGGTAATTTCACCGCACTTTTTAATGAATATTCTCCATTTTGTGCAAGATCTTTACGATAAGCGCGAATATTGCCTCGGATCTCTTTGGTGCGAGGGCGGTTGGTCACATCAAGTGGATAAACGGCACTGAAATCTAACAAGTAATCATTGATGAAATTTACCATCGAATCAGCTAATTCGGCATGAGTGATTTTTTGATAGCGGTCGTAACGATATTTTTCAAATTGATGAAGATAGACATTATTAATGCTTGCACCGCTATAAAGCACCGTATCATCAAATACAAAGCCTTTAACGTGCAATACACCAAAAACTTCGCGCGTATTAATTGGCACGCCAAAGAACATATTCGGATCATTAGGTAACTGATAAGTTTGGCGTTGCTCGCAATACCAGTCTGCATTAGTGGCAGATTTTTCCGCTCCTAATAAATTGCGTTGTGCGCGATGCCAATCTATGAGAATTTTTACATCCAAGTGTGGATTTTCTTGCTTCACGCGATAAATTTCATCGAGAATTTCCTGCCCCGCTTCGTCTTTTTGCCAATAAAGTGCGGTAACATAAATACGTTTTTTTGCGTTTCTGATTAATTCAATAATTTGAGTTTTAAATTCAGCCGAGCTACCCAAAAATTCAATTTGCTCAGCTTGCAAAGCAAGGAATGGCAAATTATTTAAATTTTGTTCAGCTCGTTTGGTTTTATTGATTAACATAATCCATCTCGTGATTAAAGACTAGTGTGCTAGTTTACAATATTTCACGTGCTTATTAATAGAAAAAAGGCTTTTTTTCGTTATAATGCTCACAAATTTTAGCATTTTTTGGCTAAAAAATATTCATTTTTACTCAGGAAAACCCTATGAACGACAAACGCAAACCCTCTTTTCAATCCGCAGGCAAAACCTTTCAAGAACGCTCAGTGGGGGAAAAGTACAGAGAAAAACCAAGCCAAAATCGACCGCACTTTAATGATAAATTTAATGGAAATAGAAACGAAAAATCTCGTTTTCCTCGTGATAAACAAGAAGTGAGAGAAACTAGAATTACGCAACTTTCTTTATCTCGTGCGCCATCAAATAAAAATGTAGAAAAACCTAAAGTTCAAGTGATGATAAAAAGTACGGGTACGGTTTATAAAACAAAAGAAAAGAAAACGGGTGCGCTTTCTCCTCGTGCACCTGAAAAAATTAAGAAAAACCGTGCGGAAGAAATGAAAGTTTACGGTGAAAATGCCTGTTTAGCTTTATTTGCAGAACGCGCTGAAAGTATTGTTCGATTGTGGGCAACCGTACAAATGTCACACAAAATTGGCGAGGTATTGAGTTATTTAGCCGAAAACAAGAAGGCTTATCACGTTGTAGATAGCGAAGAATTAGCTAGAGTGAGCGGAACGGAACATCATGGTGGCATTTGCTTATTAGTGAAGAAACCGCGAGCTTTCACGTTGCAAGGATATTTGGATATTCCTCGTAACGAGGATTGTTTAGTGCTATTAGACAACGTGAATAATGCACAAAATATTGGTGGCGTATTGCGTACTTGTGCTTATTTTGGCGTGAAAAATATTGTCGCCGATAATGTGGAAAATCTGTATTCAGCAGCCTCAATGCGTGTAGCAGAAGGTGGCGCAGAATATATTCGTGTGTTAGAAACGGATGATATTGATTCGGCTTTGATGCACTTGCGTAAATCAGGCTATCAAATTATTCACGTATCGCACAATAAACAAGGCGACCCATTGGATAAAGTGCGGTTAAAAAATAAAGTGGTTTTTGTGCTAAGTGAAAGTTCTACGGAAAGTTTAGCGACGCCAGAAGATACACAAGTGCGTTTAACGCTCGCAAGCCCAATTAAATCAGGCTTAAACATTGCAGTGAATGCGGGTGTGTTTTTAGCGAAGTGGTATTTTAGATAGTGTATGATTAAAGGGGAAAATGATTTCCCCTTTAAAATTTCAAATAAAAGTCTTTAGTCAATTCAATAAACGCTTCCGTGTATTGATTATCCGCATCATAAATCACCAATTGATCTTGCATTAAAACTTGTGGCTGTTTGGCAAAGGTAAGCAACATTCTTTGGGGCGTTTTTCCTATTTTAGTGATGACATTCGTCTGTTTTATGCAAAAAAGCGCGGTGGATTTTGTGAGCGTTTTGCCTGCATCATAAGGCAAAACAAAACTTATTCTCCCATTTTCAGATAAGCGCGTGGCTGCCCATTCTAACCAATTTAAGTGGCTTTGCTTGGTATAACGAGCCAATTCTCTTTCCTCATTTTTGCAAGCAATACCTTGTTCAAAATAAGGTGGATTTGCCACAATTAAATCAAAGGTTTGTGCAGTGGTTTGTAAAAAATGTTGTATATCCGTTTGAATAAGTTGAATGCGATTTTTCCACACTGAATTGTTGATGTTTTCTTGTGCTTGTTTTGCTGCAATGGGATCCAACTCAACCGCTTGAATTTGACAGTTTTCTTCTGTTCGTTGTGCCAACATTAAAGCCAATAATCCAGTGCCACTGCCCATATCTAAAATATTTTTACAATGTTTTACATCAGCCCAAGCACCTAACAAAATGCCATCAGTGCCGACTTTCATCGCACAGACATCTTGATTGATATGGAATTGTTTAAAGGTAAATCCGTTCATAAATTTTTCGTAAATTGACCGCACTTTCAGGTATAATCCCCACTAATTTTAACAAAGAACCGCACAATAATGAATTTATCCCAATTTGAACAATTCGATCTTTCTCCTGAGCTTTTAAAGGCACTTGAGAAAAAAGGTTATTCCCGCCCAACCGCTATTCAAATGGAAGCCATTCCTGCCGCAATGGAAGAGCGTGATGTATTAGGCTCTGCTCCAACGGGAACAGGGAAAACCGCTGCTTTTTTATTACCTGCGCTACAACATTTATTGGATTATCCGCGTCGTAAACCAGGCCCACCGCGTATTTTGGTATTAACGCCAACCCGTGAACTAGCAATGCAAGTGGCAGAACAAGCGGAAGAATTAGCGCAGTTCACCCATTTAAATATTGCGACAATTACAGGTGGCGTGGCGTATCAAAATCACGGCGATGTATTCAATACCAATCAAGATTTGGTGGTGGCAACGCCCGGTCGTTTATTGCAATACATTAAGGAAGAAAATTTTGATTGCCGTTCCGTTGAAATGCTGATTTTTGATGAAGCCGATAGAATGTTACAAATGGGATTTGGGCAAGATGCGGAAAAAATTGCAGCTGAAACCCGTTGGCGAAAACAAACTTTGTTGTTTTCTGCAACCTTAGAAGGGGAGCTATTGGTCGATTTCGCAGCTCGTTTATTGAATGATCCTGTGAAAGTAGATGCGGAACCAAGTCGCCGTGAAAGAAAAAAAATCAATCAATGGTATTATCACGCAGACAGCAATGAACACAAAATCAAATTGCTCGCGCGTTTTATTGAAACTGAAGAAGTAACCCGTGGAATTGTGTTTGTTCGTCGTCGTGGAGATGCACGTGAACTTTCCGAAACATTGCGTAAACGAGGCATTCGTTCCGCATATTTAGAAGGCGAAATGGCACAAACTCAACGTAACAATGCCATTGATAAATTGAAATCAGGTATTGTGACGGTATTGGTTGCAACAGATGTGGCTGCACGTGGTATTGATATTGATGATGTAAGCCATGTAATGAATTTTGATTTGCCCTATAGTGCGGATACTTATTTGCATCGAATTGGACGTACCGCGCGAGCTGGCAAAAAAGGCACGGCAGTCTCTTTTGTCGAAGCTCATGATTACAAGTTGCTAGGTAAAATCAAACGCTATACTGAGGAAATTTTAAAGGCACGCATTTTAGCAGGTTTAGAACCTCGCACTAAGCCACCAAAAGATGGCGAAGTGAAATCTGTCAGCAAAAAACAAAAGGCACGCATTAAAGAAAAACGCGAAGAAAAGAAAAAAACAGAGGCGAAGAAAAAAGTAAAATTGCGTCATAAGGATACGAAAAATATCGGCAAACGACGCAAGCCAAGTAACAGTAATGTTTATGCTTGTATAGTATAGCTTTGCTTTGTTCTAGTTCAATTTAATAATCTTAAATAATTAAGGATTTCTTATGAAAAAAATTTATAGGCTTCGTTTCGCACACTCGTTGCTAGTGTAGATATGTGAATAAAATCAATAATATTTGGTGTATTTATAACACAGATAAAAATTCCCACTTAAGAGGGGATTTTCATCTATTTTATTAATTTGGTTAGCGGATAAAATAACTTTCTGTGTGTTCCTCCAAATTCTTTAAATTCAATAAACCCTAATCGTTCATAAAACGAGCTGGCATCATCATTTTTTGCTTCAACGACTAAAATTGTGGCAGCTACCGTAGCATTCTTAATCTTATGAATGGCGTCTGCAATTAGAAACTTTCCATACCCTTGCTTCTGGAAATTCGTATCAATGGCTAATCGCCCTATTAAAACAGCAGGAATATTAGGATATGGTACACCTTTACTTATTCGTTCTTGTGGTATATCTGTAATTGGTATTGATAATGCCGATAAAGTGTAATAGCCAACAATCCTAGATTGTTGTTCATTTATAAGCACAAAACACTTTGCAAGTCCTTTCTTTACATCTTGAGAAACGTACTTATGAAAATACTTTTCTAAAGGTTCAACTGAACAAGAAAATGAACTTCTCTCAATCTTTAAATCTTCTAAGGGTAATACACTTAAATATGCTAAATTTTCATTTATCATTATTTTTCCCTGTAATAGATAGATATGCTTCATACATATTAAGCGCATTTTTCATTGATTGATTAGGCTCAAATGGTTTACTTAGACTTTCAATCAGCAATGCCTGATCATTCACTGCTAAACGTAAAACTTGATGTTCTGAAATGGTCTTTTTAGCTTCCTCGTAAGCTACACTTACCACAAAGTCAGTTAATGTTCGCCCTGTAATTGCAGCAGCTTGTTTTAGCAATTCGTATATATCTATGTTTACTTTAGCCTCCAATCTTGCTTTTGTTACTTGTGTTTTCATTCATCTACTCCTTATGTTGTTAATAACATCTTATATTTTACGGCTAATAGACGTACATTATCAAGAAAATACAATAAATATTTATCGTTTTGGAGCGTGGGAGCTAGTAGAAATCCCCGTCCTTTAGAGCGGGGAGCATGTTAATTAGAATGTGGGTTTCTTGTATTGGTATTAACTAAATTACGCATTAATAAAGCGTAATTTAAGTTAATATCTTGTGGTACATTTAAGAATACAAAATGCCCATCACCTAGTGCGGCATCAACCGTTTCATTTTTACGATTTAGCATTTTTTCAATTTTGAAATTAATATTGCCTTGTGGCGTCATCATTTCTACATTGTCGCCAAGTAAGAATTTGTTTTTTACTGCTACTTCTGCCATACCTTGTTCATTACGTTTGCCCGTAAATTCACCGACAAATTGCTGACGATCAGAAATAGAATAGCCATATTCGTAGTTTTGGTATTCATCGTGCGTATGGCGACGTAAGAAGCCCTCGGTATAACCACGATGTGCAAGGGATTCTAACGTATCCATTAAACTTTCATCAAATGGTTTGCCCGCGGCTGCATCATCAATGGCTTTGCGGTAAACTTGAGCCGTTCTTGCACAATAATAAAATGATTTAGTACGACCTTCGATTTTTAAAGAATGCACACCAAGTGCGGTCAATCTTTCTACATGTTGTACGGCACGCAGATCTTTTGAATTCATAAAGTAGGTGCCGTGTTCATCTTCAAACGCTGTCATTTGTTCGTCAGGCTTTTGTGATTCGGTATAAAGGAAGACTTTATCCGTTACCGCACCCTCGCCTAAGCTTGGTGCTACATTTTTCACTTCAATTTGTTGAGCAGGATCGATTTTCGGCACGATGTTGCCTACTTCATCCGTCGTGCCTTCTTCCATTTTGTATTCCCAACGGCAAGCATTGGTGCAAGTGCCTTGATTTGGATCGCGTTTGTTGATATAGCCAGAAAGTAAGCAACGGCCAGAATACGCCATACATAATGCACCATGTACGAAAATTTCGAGTTCAATATCTGGCACTTGTTGGCGAATTTCAGCAATTTCATCTATTGAAAGTTCGCGCGATAAAATCACACGAGTTAATCCCATTTGTTTCCAGAATTTTACCGTTGCCCAGTTTACCGCATTGGCTTGCACAGAAAGATGAATATCAATATTAGGGAAATTTTCACGCACCAACATAATTAAGCCTGGATCAGACATAATTAAAGCATCTGGTTTCATATCGATGACAGGTTGTAAATCTTTAATAAAAGTTTTGAGTTTGGAATTATGGGGCGCAATGTTTACCACTACATAGAATTTTTTGCCAAGGGAATGGGCTTCATCGATCCCGATTTTCAAATTGGCGTGATTAAATTCATTATTGCGTACACGTAAGCTATAACGAGGTTGGCCTGCATAAACCGCATCTGCACCATAAGCAAAGGCGTAGCGCATATTTTTAAGAGAGCCTGCAGGGGAAAGTAATTCTGGTTTGAATTGGGTTGTCATAATATTCTCTTTTGTCTGATTTCAGGTCAGGGATTTACTCAAGGTAAATCGTTAGGTGGGGTATTGTAGAGAAAATATTTGGCTTGTAAAGGAAAGTGCGGTTAAATTCTTAGTAGAATTTTATGTAAAATTTAACCGCTTAATAGGTTGTATTTAATTCCTCAAATCTTAGGATAGTAATTTATCTTTCGTTTCTGAAATAAACCATAATCCAATCAAGCTCAACACAGCGTTTAGGGTTAAATAAATCCCCACACCTTTTAAGCCGTAGTGAGCATTCAGCGGTAAGGCAATGATTGCCGCAACACTTGCCCCGAATAAGCCTGCGATGTTGTAAGTGAGTGACGCACCTGAATAGCGGGCGTGAGTAGGGAAGAGTTCAGGTAAAAAACTCGCTAATGGCCCATAGCCCATTCCAATTAACCCCATACCGATGAATAAAAACCAAAACAGACTGGTAGTTGTACCGTTTTCGAGAAATAACGGCAAGGATAAACCAAAAATCGCAACGCCAACAGTTGTCCAAATGAGCCAAATACGGCGACCAACTTTGTCGATATATTTTCCCGAAACGGCGATGGTAATAGCCAAAGAAACCGCACTTGCCATCAATAAAGCGGTAAAAATTTGCGGGGAAAATCCTAATCCCATTGCGTATCCTGCCTCTGAAACCGTTGGAGCAGATTTTGCGTAAATTTGGCTAAAGGCAATCATAATGTAGAACAGCACATAGCCTGCAATACAAATTAACATCCCCAAGAAAAACGGCTTGAAATGGGTTGTGAAAACTTCCCACATTGGTAAGCGTTTAGGTTTTGGCTTGTTAAGTGCAGCGAGGAAAATCGGGGCTTCAGTCAGTTTTAGGCGAACATATAAGCCAATTGCCACTAAGATAATGGAAGATAAAAACGGTATCCGCCACGCCCATTCAGCCATAGCTTCTTGCCCGAAAATTGCCGTAATGCCTAAGAACACGCCATTTGCCAACAATAAGCCAAGCGGTGCACCCAGTTGTGGGAAAGTACCATACCAACCTCGTTTACCTTCTGGCGCATTTTCAACCGCAACTAACGCTGCACCGCCCCACTCTCCGCCTAAACCGATACCTTGCCCAATACGGCATAAACAGAGCAAAATTGTCGCCCAAATACCGATGCTGTCATAGGTTGGCAACAAACCGATAACCACAGTGGAAATACCCATCAACAGCAAGCTCATCACAAAAGTATTTTTCCGCCCGAAACGGTCACCGAAATGCCCGAACAATATTGCTCCCAAAGGGCGAGCAATAAAAGTAAGTGCTAAAGTGGAAAGTGCCGCAATCTGCCCTGAAAGTGGATCTGCGGCATGGAAGAATTGATGGTTAAATACCAATACCGCTGCCATTGCGTAAATGTAGTTATCGAAATACTCAATCGCCGTGCCGACCATCGTCGCTGTCGCGACCTGTTTTAGACTATTTTGCGTATTCATCACTTGCCTCCCGTAATGCTTTTGTTGCGGCGTGCACATTATCGGCGTGCGTAATTGCAGTAATCACTGCCACACCATCCGCCCCAAATTCTCGTAAGGTTTTAACGTGAGCTAATTTCACCCCACCAATTGCCACAAGCGGTTTAGTTATCTCCGCATTTCGCAAAGTTTGAATAAACGCCATTCCTAGTGTTGGTTTCGGATTCTCTTTCGATTGCGTTGGGAAAATCGGGCCAATTCCAAAATAATCAATTTCCGCTAAATTTTCCCCAATTTTTGCCTCGTCTAAACGATTCACCGACCAACCAATAATTAGCGGTTTATCTGTTTTAGCTCGAATCTCTTGCACAGGCATATCGCTTTGCCCAACGTGAATGCCATCCGCCTCGATTTCCAACGCCAAATCAACGTTGTCGTCTACAATAAAGGGTACGCCATATTCACGGCACAAATCACGACAACTCATCGCCAGTGCCTTCTGTGCTGAGGGTGTATGTTCTAACGAAAATTTGCCTTTATCCCGAAATTGAAAGCAGGTAATTCCGCCTTCTAACGCTTGTTTAAGCACGAATAATAAATTTTCTGACAAGTTCTCGCCCAAATGACGGCAATCTTGCGTGCCTGCCACAAAGTAAAGCGGTAAGATTTTTTGAATATTTTTCATCTTTCAATCCTTAAAGGCGACTGTAAGCCCAATGATTTGTCGGCCCCTGTCCTTGCCCAATATTCAATGGGTGAGAAATCGCTGCGGTAATAAAATCTTTCGCTGTTTTTACCGCACTTTGCAACGGTTCGCCTTTCGCCAACTCTGCGGTTAAACAGGCAGAAAAGGTACAGCCCGTACCATGTGTATGCGGCGTGTTGAAACGGGGGCTTTGCAAAGTAAAATGACGACCATCTGCAAGTAAAACCCAATCTTGGCACAGCTCACTTTGCGAATTGAGCGAATGTCCGCCCTTAATAATCACATTCTTCGCTCCTTGTTTTTGCAACGCTTTTGCGGCTTGTTGAATACTGATGTCGTCCACAATCGCAATCCCCGTTAATGCTTCCGCTTCGGGAATGTTCGGTGTAATCACGTCCGCCAACGGCAGCAATTTTTGGCTTAATGCACTCACCGCTTGCTGTTGCAATAACGGTGCGCCCCCTTTGGCGATCATCACAGGATCTAGCACCAGCGTGCCGAAAGGCTTATCAGCAAGAAAATCTGCGACGCATTCAATAATTTCTGCATTGCCCAACATACCAATTTTGCAACTTGCAATCTGGAAATCATTTTTGACCGCTTCCAGTTGTGCTTGAATTGTTTTCAGTGGAATAGGGTAAATATCAAATACGCCAAGTGTGTTTTGTGCCGTAACTGCCGTGATTGCTGATGTACCAAACACGCCGCGCATTTGGAAGGTTTTAAGATCCGCTTGAATGCCTGCACCACCGCCACTGTCTGACCCTGCGATCGTTAAAACTTGTTTCACATTACTCATTAATGCGCCCTCTTTGTCCAATGGTTTCAGGGGAAAGTGCAGCAAGCTCGTCCAGCAAACGGATTTGGAACTGTCCCACTTGTGTGGTTAAGCCTTGCGCCGCACACTCGCCTGCAATGGTGTATGCTACACAGGCTTCTAATGTCGCAGAAAAATAATTCCCTTCACTTACCGCTAAAAATGCAGCACACACGGCACTCAATAAACAGCCCGAAGCCGTAACTTTCGGGAACAATGACGTGCCGTTGTGAACGGTCGCAGTTTGTGTGCCATCGCTGACAATATCCACCACCCCGCTAATCAACACCGTACAGCCATAGCGTTGAGCCACTTTCTCGGCAACGGCTTTTAAATCCACTTCGCCCTGCCCAGCATCTACACCTTTTGCCTGCCACGCCTCGCCTGCAATGGCAGCCAGTTCACCTGCATTACCACGAATAAGTGCGAATTTTACTTCTGCCAGCAATTGGCGAATGGTCTCACGGCGATAACTGGTTGCCCCCACACCAACAGGATCTAACACTACAGGAATTCCAACCTCATTTGCTGTTTTTCCTGCCTGCAACATCGCCTCCCGATCTTTACCAATCAGCGTACCAATATTAATGACCAATGCTTGACTGATTTTCGGTACTTCCTGCATTTCTTCGATATTCGCCGACATCAAAGGCGAAGCTCCTAATGCCAACAAGCCATTGGCACTAAAATTCGCTGCCACAATATTGGTAATGTTATGAATGAGCGGATTCTGCTCACGGATTTTGGAGAGATAAATTGATTGCATAAGCATTCCTTGTGTTGAATATAAAATAAACAAAAATGCCCGCTATTCACTGTGAGCAATTAGCGGATGTAATAAAATGTAGAAAATTGGGAAAATAAACAGGATAAAATCGTGATAGAGAAAGGTTGAATATGTGGCATATTAGTTTCCTACGTCAGTGCTAACTGTTTCAGGTTCACGGGTATCATCTCAGCCTTTCGGCACCCCGACTAAAAATTGAAAGAAGTTTACGCTTCTTTTCAAGAAAAAACAAGCGGTCAAATTTTTCCCTCATTTTGCAAATAATGAGAAGAATTTGACCGCTTAAATAGAAAACTAAATTTGTTTAATTAAAAACGGTAACGTACACCGAAAGAGGCTTCATGAGTTTTAAAACGCACGTTTTCTAAACGTCCCCAATCGTTATAACGATAACCTAAGTCTAAGGTAATATTCGGTGTAATGTCATAGCCAATACTACCAATAAAACCAAAGCCAATGCGTTTTATGCTTCTAGAACCTGATGTTTCCTGATCCGCCTTAAAATTTGACTGATTGGTTTTTTATGCTTTCAATCAAACTGTATTTATAAAATAAAAAGAATTGACGTAATGTTGGTTACGTCAATTCTATTTTTATTTTTGATTATTCTGATTTTGCACGGGTTGGTTCAGAATAAACGTGGCTAATTGCACAATGATGTCCTGCCGCGCCTTTTCCATAGAAATAATAACGAGAATCCTGCCAAGCCCTAATCGGGAAAGCCTCTGGCATTTCATCATTTGCTTTTGCTAAAGTCATCTCCGCTTTTGTATGGGGCACTGAAGAAATTGTACCTAAACGTCCATTAAATTCATAAGTGCGGACAAATTTTGATACTTTCTCGAGCGTTTCAGGTTCATCTACATTAATTGCTGGATCAATAGATTCAACAACTTCTTGAGGTTTATATGAACTTAAACGGTCTAAAGATTCTTGTACTTTTTTCTGTACCGATTCATTAGCTGGTTGAGTAATAAAATCTAATGCAGGTTTTACATCAGGGGATTTTTCTTCAACGATAATTCCCATTGCTGGCGTGATAAACCCTTTTTTAGTTTTCTCTTGCTCAAGCAATTCATCCACAGATAAGAAATGATTTTCTTTTGGCAGATTTACTGTTGAATAATCAATCCAAGCCTTGCCACTTGCCAATTCAGGCGAAACCACCGCAGCAAATAATGGCATTGGCGATTTTGGCTCTTGATTACGGCGACGACGCTGATTATTCGCTGCACGTAAATGACGTGGAGTACGACGCTGACGCTCTTGACGTTCAGAACGTTGGTTCTGATGAACGGGTTTTTCATCATTATTTTGAACCGTAATTACATCCACTTCTGGCATTTTTTCAGTCGTGCTGAAGTTATTTTCAACAACTGTTTCATTTGTTTCATTATCTTCAATGCGCACGCGTTTACGTAAATCACGGCGTTGGCGGCGTTGAGTGACAGGCTCAGTTCTTTCTTCTTTAGCCTCAAAAACAGGTGTAGAATTTACCGCACTTTCAGCGATACTTTCTTCCACTAAGTTACGGCGCGGACGGCGTTGATTACGCTCATGGACATTACGAACCTGTTCTTCGGTTCTTTCTGTTTCGTTATTTTCAGAACGTGGACGACGAGAAGAACGACGATCCTGTGAACGGCGTTGATTACGATTAGGATTGCGCGAAGTGCGGTTATTTTTCGGTTTGCTTTCTTCAGATTTAGTCGCAAATAAACCTTTAATCTTCGCAATAATTTTAGCTAACAAAGAGGATTCATTTGATTTACGCTCAACTGGCGTTGGGGCTGCTTCTGAAATAGAAAGTGCAACTACTGCACTTTCAACCGCTGGTTGTTCAATAACAGCTGTTGTTTCCACATTACGAGAAAGCAGTGATTCTTCAGTATTTTCATCTTGAGCGCAGTGAATTTTCGCTAAGTTATAGCTTAATTCATTTACTTCTTCGCCATCACGTAAACGGAAAACACTAAAGTGCGGTGTTTCCATTGCTTCATTTGGGGCAACAATAATATCGACATTATGACGCTTTTCAATATTACTGATTGCTTTGCGTTTTTCGTTAAGAAGATAAGAGGCAATTTGTACTGGCACAATGGTATGCACTTGCTTGGTGTTTTCTTTTAATGCTTCTTCTTCCAGCAAACGCAAAATAGATAAAGAAAGAGATTCATTATCACGTACTTTGCCTGTTCCTTGACAACGAGGGCAAATATGGTGCGAAGATTCGCCCAATGATGGGCTTAAACGCTGACGTGACATTTCTAACAAACCAAAACGAGAAATTCGGCTAATTTGAATACGGGCGCGATCTGGACGAACCGCATCACGAATACGATTTTCTACTTCACGTTGATGGCGAATTGGTGTCATATCAATGAAATCAATGACAACTAATCCACCTAAGTCACGTAAGCGTAATTGACGCGCGATTTCATCTGCCGCTTCAAGGTTGGTATTTAATGCCGTTTCTTCAATATCGCCACCACGAGTAGAACGTGCGGAGTTAATATCAATGGCGGTTAAGGCTTCAGTTACATCAATAACGATTGAACCGCCAGAAGGTAAACGCACTTCACGTTGGAATGCGGATTCAATTTGAGATTCAATTTGATAGTGACTGAAAAGTGGCACTTCGCCTTGATAAAGTTTCACGCGATTGATGAAATCAGGACGCACAAGTTTGATATGCTCTTTCGCTTTCTCAAAAATTTTTGGGCTATCAATCAGGATCTCACCAATATCACGACGCAAATAATCGCGAATAGCGCGTACAATCACATCGCTTTCTTGATGAATTAAAAATGGAGCTGGACGACTTTGTGAAGCTTGTTTGATCGCTTCCCAATGATGTAATAATACTTTTAAATCCCATTGTAATTCTTCTGGCGATTTTCCCACACCAGCAGTACGGACGATTAAGCCTACACCGTCAGGCACATCTAATGAACTTAATGCCTCTTTTAGTTCAGTACGTTCATCGCCCTCAATACGGCGAGAAATTCCTCCTGCCCGTGGATTATTCGGCATAAGCACCAAATAACTGCCAGCAAGAGAAACAAAAGTAGTTAAGGCTGCACCTTTGTTTCCTCTTTCTTCTTTATTAACTTGAACGATAACTTCCTGTCCTTCAGTCAAAATATCGCGAATATTCGGACGACCTTGAAAAACATAATCATCGGGAAAATATTCACGGGCAATTTCTTTTAAAGGTAAAAAACCGTGACGTTCTGCACCATAATCTACAAAAGCCGCTTCTAAGCTTGGCTCAACGCGAGTAATTTTTCCTTTGTAGATATTCGCTTTTTTTTGTTCGTGTCCTGGACTTTCAATGTCCAAGTCAAAAAGGCGTTGTCCATCGACAAGCGCAACACGCAACTCTTCTTTTTGAGTTGCATTGATTAACATTCTTTTCATTGTCAATTCTCTTATTAAATATTTAAAAAAACCTCAAAATAAACCGCACTTTGCTTCGTTATCGACCTCGTGTTTCTCGCGCCAGTCAATCTCACGACTGTATGTTGCTGGGTGCATTGATAACGTTATTAAGCATAAATATTTGCTTGATAAAACAACGCGATATTCCGCACGCGTTGCAAACGGCTGATTTATTTTAAGAAAAATGTTGATTATCAATGTCTTATGCCAATTGCTGCATTGAGTTTTCACCAACAAAACTTATCCTTTTTTACGCAAATTCTTAGGCGCAAAAAGAGGGTCTATTATCCATAGAAAACGATTAATTAGCAAGGCGAATTTGCGTTCATAGAGTGACGTTCATATTACGTTTATAGTGCCTTTATGATATGATTTGCAGCGATTTTCAAAAGGAAAAAAAATGACAAAACAAAATGAAAAAATCATTAATTCATCCGTAAAAATGCTGACAATTAGTGAAGATGAAAGTGGGCAACGAATTGATAATTATTTATTAGCAAAACTCAAAGGTGTACCCAAAAGTTTAATTTATCGCATTGTGCGTAAAGGCGAAGTGCGAGTAAACAAAGGCAGAATTAAACCAGAATATAAACTGCAAACAGGCGATGTTGTACGCATTCCACCTGTGCGTGTCGCAGAAAAAAATGATGCGCCGATTTCAAAAAATCTCAATAAAGTTGCCGCACTTGAAAACCAAATTTTGTTTGAAGATGATTGCTTGATTATTTTAAATAAACCCTCAGGAATCGCGGTGCACGGCGGAAGTGGTTTAAATTTTGGTGTGATTGAAGCCTTACGAGCATTACGCCCAGAAGCACGCTTTTTAGAACTGGTTCATCGTTTAGATCGCGATACATCAGGCATTTTATTAATTGCCAAAAAACGTTCAGCATTACGCAATTTGCACGAACAACTTCGCGTCAAAACCGTTCAAAAAGATTATTTAGCGTTAGTACGTGGGCAATGGCAATCCCATATAAAAGTTATTCAAGCCCCTCTTTTGAAAAATGAATTATCTAGCGGAGAGCGCATTGTGCGTGTCAGCGAGCAAGGAAAACCATCTGAAACCCGCTTCAGCATTGAAGAACGCTATATAAATGCTACGCTTGTGAAGGCTTCACCAGTCACAGGGCGAACCCATCAAATCCGTGTGCATACACAATATGCTGGGCATCCTATTGCATTAGATGATAAATACGGCGATAAAGATTTTGATAAACAAATGAATGAATTAGGATTGAATCGTTTGTTTTTACACGCTTTTTCAATTCGGTTTGAACACCCTAAAAATGGCGAAACACTACGTTTCAATGCGTCACTAGATCATCAAATGAAAGCAATTTTGCAAAAGTTGCGGGAAAGCAAATAGACAATATTTCTGTTTATTGCTACACTTACACACGGAGACAACTCGTTTCTATCAACAAATTTCATAATAACGACAACAAAGGATAGCAAAATGGCAAAAGGACAATCTTTACAAGATCCTTATTTAAATGCGCTTCGTCGTGAACGCATTCCTGTATCAATCTACCTTGTAAACGGAATCAAACTTCAAGGTCAAATTGAATCATTCGATCAATTCGTGATTTTATTAAAAAACACCGTGAATCAAATGGTATATAAACACGCAATTTCAACCGTTGTGCCTGCTCGTTCAGTTTCCCATCACAATAACAATCATCATACGGCTCCAACAGAAGCAGTTGAAAACGTGGAAACTCAAGCAGAGTAATCACAATACCATTAATGGATAATTAATATTTATTAAGTGCGGTTGAAAATTCTCAGGAAATTTCAACCGCACTTTTTTTCATCTCAAATGTGAAAACTACTTTCCAATTCCATATTGTTTCAATTTATTCGCAATGGCAGTATGGGAAACGCCTAAACGTTGAGCCAATTTTCTCGTGCTTGGATATTCTGCATAAAATAATTTTAGGACTTGTGCTTCATAGAAACCAATAATTTCATCTAAGGTTTTATTTTCAAATTCATCCAAAGAAATCACCGCACTTTGTGGCAGAGCAAGATTTAAACTTTCGATAGTTAAATGATTATCTTGTACTAACGAACAAGCGCGATAAAGGGTGTTATAAAGCTCTCGAACATTCCCTTTCCAATCATATTTTTGCAAATAAAGAAGAAAATCTTTATCGAAAGTTGGTTTTGCAATTTTTAATTCTTCACTGATTTCCTGTAAAAAACCTTGTGCCAGTGGCTCAATATCAGCCATGCGATCGCGTAAAGCTGGCACATTAATAGTGAGAACATTTAAGCGATGAAACAAATCAGCACGAACTTTACCTTGTGCAACAAGCAAATGAAGTGGAACCTGTGATGTGCAAATCACGCGCACATTTGCATAATGCTCCTTTTCTTCGCCTACTCGACGGAAAGATCCATCCGTTAAAAAACGTAATAATTTAGCCTGTAAACTTAATGAAAGTTCGGCAATGCCATCGAGTAAAACCGTCCCTTTATTCGCGTATTCAAAAAAACCAATGGTTTCACTGTCTCCAACTTTTCGACCAAACATTTCACTTTCCGCATCTTCATCAGGCAAACCTGCACAGTTTACTGCGATAAATTTTTTATCGCGACGCAAACTCTGATAATGGCAGGCTTTCGCTAACAAATCTTTTCCACTCCCCGTTTCGCCTTGAATTAACAAAGGCGCATCAAACATAGCAAAACGTTTCGCGTTTTCTACCGCACTTTTCATCGCTTCACTTTGTACAATAAAACACTCGAAAGGATTTTGTGGATCAAATTTAGAAATCGTCATATTCAGGGAATGGAGATAATTAAGATATGGCTATGATAATTTCTTTACAACAAAGTGTAAATATTATTTTACATAAGGTAAAAATGCGACCATTTTTGACCGCACTTTATATCGCTAAGGTTTTAACATTTTTTCAGCTTCACGAACACGAACAAGGAATTGTTTCCGTTCAGCTGAAGTCATACCACTGCTAGTACCAGGTAATTTAACAGTAAGAGGATTCACTGCTCGACCGTTAATATGAAATTCGTAATGTAAATGCGGCCCCGTAGAAATGCCCGTATTACCAGAAAGTGCAATACGTTCGCCTTTTTTAACTGTTTGCCCTGCTTTTACTAGGGATTTGCTCAAATGCATATAAACAGTTTGATATTCACGCCCGTGACGCAACATAACATAACGTCCTGCACCGCCAGCCTGATAAGCGACTTTTTCAACTGTGCCATCTGCTGGTGCAATAACTGGTGTGCCTTGAGAAACGGAGAAATCCACACCTTTATGCGGACGAATACGTCCTGTTACTGGATGACGACGATTTGGATTAAAAGGGGAGGATACACGTGCTTGGCGTTGCAATGGATAACGAGCAAAACCTTTGCCTAAGGTTTCTCCTTGCTGATTATAATAACGACCATTTGCAGCTTGCACAGCATAATAGTTTTTACCACCAGATGAAATACGTAACGCCTCAACATTACCTTGACCAGTGAGTTTATCGCCTAAATATTCACGAGAAACTAAAATGGCAAATTGAGTTCCTTTTTTTAGTTTTCGTAAACTCACTTGCCATTGTAAGGCGTTACTAAGTTGGCTAATTTGTCGCGTATCAAGACCTTGTTCTCTTAAACTACTATTTAAAGAATTTTGAATCTCGCCTTTTAATACTTCTTTTCGCCAAATACTTTTCTTTTCAATAACTTGGCGTTTAAATTTCCCATCTTCGAGACGTTCATAAATACGTTCTTCTTTTTCAGAAACCAGCCAATTTAAATATTCCAAGTTATCATTTTTATTTAAAATCCAGTAAAATTGCTGACCTGCTTTTAAGTGGGCTAATTCGGGATCAAGCTTAATCAACGGTTGTACTGATGAATCATCTAAACCAGATAAAACTAAAACATCTTTTAACGTATCCCCTTCGGTTACCGTATAGCTAAATTGATCAGTAATTCTTATGGCTTGATCGGCCGCGTCTAATAAACCATTGAGTGCGTCTTGTGCGTGTTGAGGTAAAGTACCGAGATCATCTGAAGATAGTTTTACTTCATCAACTTCATCATCTTTTGCTTGCAGTTCATCATCATAAGAGGTGGCATCTTCATCAGGTTGAAGTGCGGTGGAATTTTTATTTGGCGATGTATTTAACTCGTGATATTCCCCACTGTCAGAGGTGGAAAATATGGGATTTTCTTCAGATTTGTCTTTTATTGTAAGTAAAATGCCTGTCAAAATAAGCAGAATAGCAACAAAAAACACGCCTACTTTTATATATGTGCGTTTTTTTCGTCTATCTCGAGCTAATTTTACGTGTTGCACTGGCATCCCTAAAATAAAAAAGTTTTCAGCATTCAGACTACAGATTATAAAGAAAATTCATTCCTATGGAAAAAGCATTATTCAAATGCTTAAATATTCGACACAAGAGAGAAAATCTTGAGAATTCTATAAAAATGCGTTATTTTCCCCAACCATTGTTGAAAACACGGCGATTTTATGAATATCACAGCCATTCGCAACGAGCAAAACCAACAACCGCTCATTCAATTAAAAAATATCAATGTGGTTTTCGCACAAAAAACCGCTCTGCAAGATATTAATTTAAATATCTATCCCAATTCTATTATTACCATTGTGGGGCCAAATGGTGGCGGAAAATCAACGTTATTAAAAACCTTATTAAAACTACAAACGCCCACTTCTGGCGAAGTCATTTATAGTAAAAATGTTCGTATTGGTTATGTTCCACAAAAAATCCATTTAGATCATAGTTTACCCATCACGGTTGAGCGATTTCTTTCGCTAAAAAAAGGCATTAAAACACAAGAAATATCCACCGCACTTGAGCAACTTTCTATTTCACATTTACGCAAAAATAATATGCAAAAACTATCTGGTGGCGAAATGCAACGGGTATTATTGGCGCGTGCAATTTTAAATAAACCAAATTTACTTGTGCTAGACGAACCCACTCAAGGCGTAGATATTACTGGGCAGGCAGAACTTTATCAGCTCATTCATCAAACCCAACAAAAATTAAATTGTGCTGTATTGATGGTATCACACGATTTACACATTGTGATGGCAGACAGTAAAGAAGTATTGTGTATTAACCAACATATTTGCTGTGCAGGTACGCCTGATGTTCTTTCAAATGATCCAACATTTATGCATTTATGGGGAAATCAGCTCGCACAAAATGTCGGCTTTTATACCCATCATCACAATCATCATCACACCTTGCACGGCGATGTGTGCGGTTGTAATTCATCAGCAGTGCATTGTCAAAATAAGGATAAATAATGTTTGAAATTTTATTTCCTGCCCTTTTAACAGGCATTGTGCTTTCGCTTATTACCGCGCCACTTGGCGTATTTGTAGTGTGGCGGAAAATGGCTTATTTTGGCGACACTCTTTCTCATTCTGCCTTGCTCGGCGTAGCGTTAGGTATTTTCTTACAAGTCAATCCTTACATTGCGATTGTGGTGCTGACCTTAATTCTTGCTATCGCAATGGTGTGGTTAGAAAGCAACACGCAATTTTCTATTGATACCTTGCTCGGCATTATCGCCCATAGCTGTTTATCTCTCGGCGTTGTGACAGTAGGATTATTACGGAATGTACGGGTAGATTTAATGAATTATTTATTTGGGGATTTGCTCGCAATTAATTATACCGATTTAATTTATATTGGCATTGGCGTGATAATTGTGCTTTCAACATTAATTTACTTTTGGCAATCCTTACTTTCCACCACCGTATCGCCAGAACTCGCGCAAGTTGAAGGCATTAATATCAAAAAAATGCGTTTTATTTTAATGATATTAACCGCATTGACTATTGCCTTGAGTATGAAATTTGTCGGTGCATTAATAATCACATCCTTATTAATCATCCCTGCGGCAACCGCTCGTCGCTTTGCGAGAACGCCAGAATCTATGGTGGGCTGGGCGATTGTAGTCAGTATGTTGTCAATTATAGCTGGGCTAATCTTATCAGCCTTTTATGATACCGCTGCTGGGCCTTCCGTTGTGATTTGTTCAGCGTTTTTATTTGTCTTATCACTCTTCAAAAAAGAGCGATTATGAGCTTGCCCAACCAGTGAAAACCATTTGCGCCACAGTTTAATTCTTGATAAAGTGCGGTCAATTTTTACGGTCTTTTTAGGATAACAAAATGAACCAAGAATATTTAGATTTTGAATTGCCGATTGCCGAATTAGAAGCAAAAATTGAAGCATTACGTGCAGCATCGGATGATAAAGTTGATTTAACTGATGAAATCAAACGCTTACAAAAGAAAAGTAACGAACTCACTAAAAAAACCTTTGCTAACCTTGATGCTTGGCAAGTTTCACGTATGGCACGTCATCCAAACCGTCCTTATACATTAGATTATATCGAACATATTTTTACGGAATTTGAAGAACTTGCTGGCGACCGCGCTTTTGCTGATGATAAAGCGATTGTTGGTGGCTTGGCACGTTTAGATGGTCGCCCAGTGATGGTTATCGGTCATCAAAAAGGCCGTACTGTAAAAGATAAAGTGAGTCGCAATTTTGGCATGCCTGCACCTGAAGGCTATCGTAAAGCGTTACGTTTAATGGAAATGGCTGAACGTTTTAAATTGCCAATTATTACATTTATTGATACCCCGGGAGCTTATCCAGGTATTGGCGCAGAAGAACGTGGTCAAGCGGAAGCTATCGCTCGCAACTTACGCGAAATGGCACAACTTACCGTTCCCGTTATTTGTACTGTTATCGGCGAAGGCGGTTCGGGCGGTGCGTTAGCTATTGGCGTGGGCGATAAAGTGAATATGTTGCAGTATTCCACTTATTCTGTTATCTCGCCTGAAGGCTGTGCTTCTATTCTTTGGAAAAGTGCGGAAAAAGCATCGACTGCAGCGGAAGTAATGGGATTAACCGCAAGCCGTTTGAAAGAATTAAATCTCATCGATAGCATTGTGCAAGAACCTTTAGGTGGTGCACATCGCAATTATGCAAAAATAGCTGAAAACTTAAAACTTCGTTTAAAAGAAGATTTAGCAGAGCTTGACGGACTAAGCAAAGAAGAATTATTAAATAGACGTTATGAACGTTTAATGTCTTACGGTTATTGCTAACTGACATTATAAAAGAGCGGTGATTTTTACCGCTCTTTTTTGATCTAAATATACAACAAAGGAGAAAATATAATGAAAAACGTACTTTCGATCCAATCCCACGTGGTCTATGGTTTTGCAGGTAACAAATCCGCGACTTTTCCAATGCAGTTGCTAGGCGTCGATGTATGGGCATTAAATACCGTTCAATTTTCTAATCACACCCAATACGGAAAATGGACAGGTATGGTCATTCCACAAGAACAAATCCGAGAAATTGTAACTGGACTTGATAACATTGAAAAACTACAAGAATGTGATGCCTTGTTATCTGGTTATTTAGGTTCTGCGGAACAAGTCGATCAAATTCTTTTTGCCTTAGAACAAATCAAACTACGTAATCCCAATGCGCTTTATTTATGTGACCCAGTTATGCCACATCCGAAAAAAATCTGCGTGGTTGCCAATGGTGTTCGCGAAGCACTTATTGAAAAAGCGATTCCAGTGGCAGATATTATGACGCCAAACTTACACGAATTGCGTCAGCTAACCGAATTCCCAATTAATACCTTTGACGATGTATTAAAAGCAGTGAATGCGTTGATTGCAAAAGGCGTGAAGAAAGTTCTTGTTAAACATTTAGGCAGTGCGGGTAAAATCAACGATCCTGATACATTTGAAATTATTATGGCAACCCCAGAGGGTGTTTGGCATTTAAGCCGTCCGCTTTATCAATTCAACTTTGAACCAGTGGGCGTAGGCGATTTAATCGCAGGTACATTCTTAGCGAATTTGCTCAATGGAAAATCTGATGTTGAAGCTTTTGAAGCAATGAATAATGAAGTGGCAGGCGTAATGAAAACCACCTTTGAACTGGGTTCTTACGAATTACAAACCATTGCTGCACGTTTTGAAATTCTTAATCCAAGCAGTAACTATAAAGCTGAAAAAGTTGCCTAATGGATTTACTTTCAGACATTGAAAAACAACTCCAAAAAGCCACCGCTCAAGGGTTTCTTATTGCCTTGAGTGGTGGTTTAGATTCCACTGTACTTCTTTCTTTATTTGCAAAACTTCGTCAAAAACAACCGCACTTACCGCCTTTATCAGTACGAGCAATCCACATTCATCACGGATTAAGCCCCAATGCAGAGAGTTGGGTTCAACACTGCCAAGACTTGTGCGATCAATTTCAAATTCCGTTGATTATTGAGCGAGTACAAGTAGATAAAACCAATGGCATTGAGGCTGGGGCGCGTGAAGCACGCTATCAAGCCATAAAAAAACATCTTCAAACGAAAGAAATGCTGGTTACAGCACATCATCTAAACGATCAAACAGAAACATTTTTCTTAGCACTAAAACGTGGCAGTGGGCTACAAGGCTTAGGCGCAATGCAACAACAAAGCGTATTATTCGGCATGCCAATTTTACGCCCGTTGTTAAGTTTTACTCGCCCACAGTTAGAAGATTATGCTCAAAAAGAAAAACTCAACTGGATTACAGATGAAAGTAATAAAGATAATCGATTTGATCGCAATTTCTTACGCAATGAAATTTTGCCAGAATTACGTGAACGCTGGGCTTATTTTGATTTAGCCGTACAACGTTCCGCACAACATTGTTTTGAGCAACAACAGCTAATTAATGATTTATTGAGCGAAATTTTTACAGAACATTGTCAAATAAAAAACCAATTTAAACTGTGCCAGTTCCGCAAATATTCTCTCGCAAAACAGACCGCACTTTTGCGTATGTGGCTTGCAGAAAACCAACTTGAAATGCCAAGTAAACGCCAGCTTACACAGCTTATTAATGATGTCATTTTTGCAAAAGAAGAGGCAAATCCTCAATTTCAACTTGTAAATAAAGTTATTCGACGTTATCAAGATAGTTTATATTTAACTAAACGGTTTTCTGATCTAACCAAATGCTGCCTAAAATTAGAACAAAATACGCTAAATTTACCCGATGATTTAGGCAATCTCAGTGTTCAAGAAAATGAAGATCATCTGATTTTCTACTGGCAGGATTACTCTGTTACGCTGGAAAAAACGGACTTGCCTATTTCTATTCGTTTTGGCTATTCGGGCAAAGTGAAACATCATCCGAAACGCCCAAGAGAAGATATAAAAAAAATCTGGCAAGAATTAAGCGTACCACCTTGGGAACGAAATCGAATCCCTTTAATTTTTTATGGCAACAAGCTAAAAAGTGCGGTCGGTTTTTTTCGTGTTTTTGACGAGTTTTAAAATCAAGTTAAAGCGACTTTGTTTCTAAAAATGCGTTCAGAATTTGAGCGGTGAATTCTTTTCTTAGATAAAAACCTAAAGGCAAGGTATCTATAATTTCGCCATTTTTTCCTATGCCTTTTGTCACAGCGCGACTATTTGCACCCTTCGGGCGAAGTTGCATCACTTCCCCAATTCGAGCGGTAATTTGCTCCAATTTGCCAAGTACAATTAAATCCATCAATTCTTCCCAATCTTGTTTTAATTGACGTTCTTGCTCAGCGGTTGGCTTCCAGAAAATTGGCGCGCCGATATGGCGTTCACGTAATGGAATATGGCGGCTGCCTTCAATCGGCATCCAAAGTACACAAGAAAGTTTATGACGAACGTGAGAATTTTCCCATTTAACCCCTGAATTTTGTACCAATGGGGCAAGGCTCACAAAGGTGGTTTCAAGAGGATAACCCTCCGCATTAATCGGTAACGTTTTAAGTTCAACACCTAAATGAGAAAAATCCTGTTCAGCTTTACTCCCTGCCGTTGCGCCTAAAGCACGCTCTAATAACATGCCTACCCAACCTTTATCACGTTTTAAATCAATCGGAACAGGAATATGCAGTTCATCAGCTAACTCCCCAAAAGTTAAGCCTGCAATGGATTGCGCTTGGGAAAGTAATTGTTCAAGGGTTTGTGGAATCATTCGTGATATTTCTTAAAAAAGCGAGGCTTCGTGTTTTCAGTGCCTTTATCAATATAGGGAATTTTCTCTAACTGTAATAAAAAACGTTTTGCCTCTAAGCCACCACCAAAACCAGTTAAAGTACGATCTTTACCTAAAATGCGGTGACAAGGAATAATAATGCTAATCGGATTACTGCCTACCGCACCGCCCACGGCACGAACAGCTTTAGGATTATTAATCCGTAACGCCAGCTCGCCATAACTTGAAAGCTCGCCATAAGCAATTTCTCGCAAGGCTTGCCAAATGGCTTGTTGAAACGCGGTGCCTTCTGGTTTTAAAGGAATGTCTGAAAAACACTCAATTTCCCCATTAAAATATCGTTCAAAAGCTAACCGCACTTTTTGAAAAACAGGCAATTCATCTTGCTTGTGCCATTTTGGATTAGGCGCATATTGCTCTTTTTCAAAATCAATATGTGTAATGCTTTCGCCGTCAGATAAAATCAAAAGCCGTCCGACTGGCGAGGGGTAATAAGTGTAATAAAGTGCGGTCATTTTTCGCCTTATTTTTATAAAAAAAAGCACACTTGCTGTGGAAGTGTGCTTTATTATGCTAAATTTTTTAACGGATTAGAAACTATAATTTAAGTTTAAGCCGTAAAGATTTGCGTGTGCTTGAGAAGTATAATTTGCGGTTGTTGTTATGAAGCCACCTGCAACTTTTTGTGCTTCTTTAAAGTGAACTTTTTTGCCTTTTAAGTAAGCATAGCCAAGATCAACAGATAAATTAGGGGTGAATTTATAGGTTGCCCCTAAACTATACCAAGTGCGATCGGTATCTGGAATTGCAGCACTACGGTGATGACGAGATGCCGCTTGATCGTAAGCAATACCTGCACGTAAGGTCAATTTTTCATAAAGATCGTAACTTGCCCCTAATGCAACACGAGAGTTATTGCTATATTGTAATTCTTTATCAAACGCTTTCTTACCATTTTCAGAGCTAGCGTATAATCTTGTTAAACGACTCCAATGGGTATATTTATAACTATAATGCACCGCAAGTTTGTCAGTTAATTGATGGAAACCAGAAAGTTCTAAGTAATCTGGCAATGTAAGGGTTAAATCACCTTTTTTCCCCGCCTCGATAAGCCCTGCTTCTAAACTAGTGGCAGTGCGGTCAGTAAAATCAATGTCCACTTTAGAATGATAGGCTAAACCAATTCTGTTACCTTCATTAAATTGATACATTACACCTGCATTCCAGCCAAAGCCCCAAGCTGCTCTATCTTGTAATGACACAACAGATTTGTCTTTAGAGGTCAAATACTTACCAGCTGCTTTTTGTTCATTTGTCCCTACTGAGAATGCGTTTTGGCTTTGTGCAATCTTAGCACTCTCCGCAATAAGACCAGCATTCCGTTCAACTTGGGCTTTAGCATGAACTGCATTTACCCCTAAACCTAGGCTCAAGCCTTCTGTTACTCGATAAGCACCACTTAAATTTAAGTTGATAGCAGTCAAGTCAGTTTTTCCACCAAATACACCAGCATCATAACTATCGTCATATTCACTTTTTAGACCGAAATTAACATTCATTCCTGCGCCCAGCGCGAATTTATCATTCACTGGCGCAACGAAATAAAGATTTGGCACAAAAGCACCCGGAACAACATTACGCGCTGAAGCTGAGCCGTTCTTTGTTGCTATCATTGAAGCACTTGTTATAGAAGCAGTTACATCACCATTCATATTAATTCTAGAATCAACATAAACGCCACCTGTGGAAAACTGTGCCGTTTTAAATAAACTCATCAAAGCTGGGTTAGTTGCCACGACAGAAGCATTATCTGCAATCGCCGCTTCACCTGCATAGGCACGACCAAGCCCAGAAGTAGAAACTTCCGCCAATTGAAACGCCGCCGCATTTGCACCACCTGCAGCCAACAACATTGCAGTTGCTAATAGAGATTGATTAAATTTTTTCATTTGGAACCCTTGTTATAAATAAAAATCTGGGCAATTATAAAGCCCGAATCTATTGAGTGCAACTCTATTCCTTATTTTTATTAGAGCTACGATCAGTTAGCAGGAGTTTTTTGCATTTAATGGATTGTTTTGTTCAATTTTTGTCATTTATGGGGAACAAGAAAAATGATAAAATGCACAAAAATATTCATATAAGGAAAAGAAAATGACCGTAAAATGCAAAGCAGAAGAATCCTTAACTTGTAGCTGTGTTGATGTAGGCACGATTATTGATGGCTCTGACTGTAGCGTAGAAGTACATCAATTTTATAGCACTGAAGCTGATGCCAATGCAGCGCTTGAACGATTAACAAAGAAAGCGCGCAATACAGAAAGCGATCCTTGCGAAATTAAAAGCGAAATCGTGGCAGTTGAAAACGGCGTTCAATTAAATGCTTCTTTCACTTTTAGTTGCCAAGCAGAAGCAATGATTTTTGAACTGGCGAATCGTTAAAAACAATTAAAAATTTGACCGCACTTTTATTGGGTTAGAATAGTGGACGTTTTAAAAATGCTTACTATGAAAGTGATTTTTAAAACGTCCACTAAATTTAATACCCTTCTTCTTGCATATTCGGTAAAAATTCCGCTTGCTGAATGCGTTTTACTTCCGTACGAATTGAACCATCTGAATATAACTCAATTTCACGCCAACCAGGCTGTAACGTATCAAGAGAAAAATACTGGCAATCAGGTTTAAATTGAATACAAGTCGCTGGCGTTGCCATCACTTGATAACCATTCCATTCACTGTTTACTTCTTGATGAATATGCCCATATAAAATAGCTTTCACATTGGAAAAAGGCGCAAGCACTTCTGCCAATTCGTGAGAATTACGAAGGTTATGTTGATCAAGCCACGCAGAATTAGTTGGTAATAAATGGTGATGTAATACAACCAAGGTATAGCGTTCAGGATTTTTTTCTAAGGTTTCTTTTAATAAATCGAGTTGATGCTGGCTTAGTTGTCCGTGTGGTACACCATAAACTTGGCTATCTAACAATAAGGCTTGCCAATGCTCGCCCAATAGAAGATGTTTTGCCACGTTCATGGGTGGCTGATTTAAAAATTCTGCCATTTTAGGCTGAAAATCGTGATTTCCCGGAATCCAAAACACAGGTTTATTGAAAGGTTTCATCATTTCTACAAAACGAATGTAACCTTCATCGCTACTATCTTGCACAAGATCGCCTGTAGCAAGAATTACATCAAATTGGTTATTTTCTTGCTGAATTTCCTTTAATACTTGAGCAAAACTTGCTTGTGTATTTACCCCCAATAATTCCGCACTTTCATCTTTAAATAAATGGGGATCGGTAATTTGTAATAACTTTATAACAGGCTTTTCCGCCTGATAAACAAACGTATTTTTCATTAATGCCGCCTAACTACATTTCCAACTTTGTTGTAACTGAGCATAATTTAATTGAAGCCACTGCAATCCAATCACTGCAATGCCATTATCAATTTTCCCCTCGCACATCCATTGATACGCCTGTTCACGTTTTACTACCTGTACTCGAATGTCTTCATTTTCTTCAGCCAAACCGTGAATGCCTTTTGCTTGTGAGCTATCCACTTCGCCTGCAAATAAATGAATCCGCTCCACTATGCCACCTGGGCTATCCCACACACTTAAACAATGTGTTAAATTTTTGACTTGAATTCCCGCTTCTTCTTCACTCTCACGCAAAGCAACGTCTTCTGGCTTTTCGCCTTTTTCCACCATACCTGCAATTAATTCGAGTAACCAAGGCGAACGGCTAGATTCTGGATGATAAGCCGCGCCAATACGAACTTGTTCAACTAAAATCACCGAATCTTCTTTTGGATCATAAGCGATAACTGCTGAGGCGGCACCTTTAATCAGTAATTCTCGGGTTACGACGCCACTTTGCCCTCCAGCAAAAAGTTTATGTTTAAATTGGATTTGTTTAAGCGTGAAAAAACCTTCATATAAAGTTTGTTCGCCCAATATTTCTATATCTTGTTGGCTAAAATGTTGAATTTCTGACATCTGTTTTCTCCAAAACTGCACGCAAAATCATACGCTTAAAAGACTACAAAAAAAATAGAAGGTTTCCACTTTTTGTTGAAAGTTTGAAGTGAGTCACAAAATAAAATACCGTGATAATTTATTCAATAATCACGGCATTCTTTTTTCGTAAGATAATGTTTTACTCCGTTTTTACAAAATAAGTATCTTACAAAACCTTACTCACAATTTTTCCATCAGCCACTTGGGTTGTAATTAAGTCCCCTTGATTGACATCTTTCACGCTAACAATGGCTTTACCTTGCGGGTTTTCCGCAATGGAATAACCTCTCGCCAAGACTTTTAATGGGCTTAAGCCATCCAGTTTTCCGCATAATGTTGCCAGTTTATTTTGACGTTCCGTCACTTGGCGATTTACGCAAAAATTTAACCGCACTTTTAACTGCTCTAAGCCTTGTTGATAACGTTGTATGCGATATGGCAATGGATTTTGTTTTAAACGAGAAGAAAGTGCGGTGAATTTTTGTTGTGTATTTTCAAACTGACGCAATATTGCAAGTTGCAAGCGATGTGTAAGCTGTTCATTTTTCGCTTGTTGAGCGCGTAGCTGATTCTGCGGATGTTGATTGTGCAATCGTAAGGTTAGCTGTTTCAAACGCTGGCTTTTTCGTGTAAATAAACGATCAAATGCCATATCTAAACGTTGCTGTTGATGGCGAAGTTGTTGCAATAATTCATCTTGATTACGACTAACTAACTCAGCCGCAGCAGAAGGGGTCGGCGCACGAAGATCTGCAACAAAATCGGCAATCGTCACATCTGTTTCATGTCCCACCGCACTGATAATAGGTAAGGTTGAACGAAAAATCGCTCGCGCCACTTCTTCTTCATTAAAACACCAAAGATCTTCTAATGAACCACCACCACGCCCAACAATTAATACATCTACTTCTTGTCGCACATTAGCAAGTTCAATCATTTGCACAATTTCTGCGGTCGCCTCTTTGCCTTGAACCGCAGTGGGATAAATGACGACTTTTAAACTTGGATCACGGCGTGCCAAAATATGCAAAATATCCTGTAATGCCGCACCTGTAGAAGACGTAATAAGCCCAACTGCTTTACTAAAGTGCGGTAGATTTTTCTTGAGATTTTGAGCAAACAATCCTTCCGCAGCCAACTTCATTTTTAACGCTTCAAATTGCTGTTGCAATAATCCCTCGCCAGCTGGGTGCATCGAATCAATAATAAGCTGATAATCGCCGCGAGGCTCATATAAACTCACATTGGCACGCACAAGCACTTGCATTCCATTTTGCGGACGAAAAGCTACACGCAAATTTTTCATACGAAACATTGCACAACGTACCTGCGCATTTTCATCTTTCAGCGTTAAATACCAATGTCCAGACACGGGTTGGGTAAAATTGGAAATTTCCCCCGTTAGCCAAATTTGGGAAAAATGCCCCTCCAACATCTGACGCGCAGCAGAATTCAGTTGAGAGACGGAATAAATATTGTCTGACATATTATTCAATTAACGCCCACCCATCATCAACCCAGTTACAAATGGAATCCAACAATAAATCCATTGAGGTTTCAGGATCTTCTGTTTTATTGGCTAAATCAGATAAAAACGCCCAGTCTAAACTTTCGCCATCAGATAAGCGTTTTAATACTTCGCTCTCAATTATATTAAGTTCATCTAACCATTCGCCGTTCGCATAAATTCGCAACGGATTTTCGGTGTAAAGCAATTTACAATTGTTGTCTTGAGAAAGGAATGCGCCATCTTCTTCTAAAATTGACCGCACTTCATCAGGATCGCACATTTCATCAGAAACCAATAACTCATAACGACGAGAACTTACCGCACTTGCTACGGCTTGCTTAAACAACGTATCAAAAACTTCTGAATGAGCCAATTTATCCAATAAAAGCTGTTTCATCGCTTGAATATTTTCATCTGCAAGTTTACCTGTTCGTTGTTCAGACTGGCTCAAACGTAGCGGTAAATCAAACTCACTTAAATTCAAATCAGGATCTTGATGACAGAAACTTTTGCTTACGCTATCAATCAAATTACTTAAATTTGGATAACGCAAGCCAAAAGAAAAGGTTAAACAATCATCTTCAGCCACGCCATAATGTGCCATACGGGCTGGAATATACAGAATATCCCCTGGATTCATTACTTCATCAATGACTAATTCGCCCATATCATCAAAAATTCGGATCGATTGATTTGGTTTAAATTCAGTGCTTGCATCACACCATTTACCCACTTGCCAACGACGATGACCATAGCCTTGCACTAAAAATACATCATACTCATCATAATGCTTACCGACAGAGCCTCCTTTCGGCGCGTAAGACACCATAATATCATCACGTTGCCATTGAGGAATAAAGCCAAATTTATTCCAAAGTTGTCCTAATTCAGGTGACCATTGCTCCAAATTTTGAACCAACACCGACCATTTTTCTGGCAATTTTTGGAAATCCTTTTCGCTCAAAGGGCTAAAAAAAACTTTCCAATCGTCATCAGAAAATGTCTTCACTAAACGAGCTGTCACATCTTCATTTTGCGCGAGCTCAATAATATCTTGTGGCTCAAACTGCCCAACAATTTCAGGCAAACCGTTCCGAATCACAAGTGGCTTTTTCTGCCAATAATCACGTAGAAAAATTTCTGGCGTGATATGTTCAGGTAAACAAAAATCAACAGATGAAAGTGCGGTCATTTTTAAGCTCCTTTTTCTTTATTTTTAGCGGCAGCTTGTTCTGCTGCACGTTTACGGCGAATTTCTTTCGGATCAGCAAGTAATGGACGATAAATTTCAATACGATCGCCCTCTTTTAATACATCAGTCAATTTTATTGGACGACTGAAAATCCCAATTTTATTTGTGCTCAAATCAATCTCTGGAAATTGGCTTAAAATCCCTGATTGCGTAATCGCCGTTTGCACGGTAATTCCTTCATCAACTTGAAAAGATTTCAAATAATAACGTTCGGGAAAAGCATAAGCGATTTCAATGTTAATCTGATTCATTTTTACTTCTTTGTTAAAAAATTTTAGCCATTATAACGGAAAAGTGCGGTGACTTTTAATGATAAATCACGCGCAATAAATTACCTCTTTGTTTCCGCCTTATAGATTGAGAATTTAAGGCTTTTTCGCTACAATACGCCACTATTTTTTACATCATCAAATAAAAATGTCAGAAATAAAACTTATTGTTGGTTTAGGCAACCCTGGCGATAAATATACAGATACACGCCACAATGCAGGCGAATGGCTTATTGAACGCTTGACTCGTCGTTTTAACGTTTCGCTAAATCCAGAAAGTAAATTCTTCGGAAAAACTGCCCGCACTTTAGTGAATGGAAAAGAAGTACGCCTTTTAGTGCCAACAACTTTTATGAATTTAAGCGGTAAAGCAGTTGGCGCATTGGCAAGTTTTTACCGTATTAAACCTGAAGAAATTTTGGTTATTCATGATGAATTAGATTTGCCTGCTGGCATCGCAAAACTCAAACAAGGCGGTGGACATGGTGGGCATAACGGCTTAAAAGATATTGTGGCTCAATTAGGCAATAACAATAATTTCTACCGTTTACGTATTGGCATTGGGCATCCTGGCCATCGTGATTTAGTGGCAGGTTATGTTTTAAATAAACCATCGCCAGCAGATCGCAATGCACTTGAAAAAGTGTTAGATGAAGCAACTGATTGTGTAGAAATGATTTTCAAAGATGGAATGATCAAAGCGACCAACCGTTTAAACAGTTTCAAAATTTAAAAGTGCGGTTAGTTTTACAACCGTTTTACTCAAAATAAGGAAAAATTATGGGATTCAAATGTGGTATTGTGGGATTGCCAAATGTGGGCAAATCTACTCTTTTTAACGCACTCACTAAAGCTGGCATTGAAGCCGCAAACTATCCATTCTGTACTATCGAACCAAATACGGGTGTCGTGCCAATGCCAGATCCACGTTTAGACGCATTGGCAGAAATCGTTAAGCCTGAACGCATATTACCTACTACGATGGAATTCGTGGACATCGCAGGCTTAGTTGCAGGTGCTAGCAAAGGCGAGGGCTTGGGTAATAAATTCTTAGCAAATATTCGTGAAACCGATGCAATTGGTCACGTAGTGCGTTGTTTTGAAAACGATGACATTGTACACGTTGCAGGCAAAATTGACCCACTTGATGATATTGACACTATCAACACTGAATTAGCCTTAGCAGACTTAGACAGTTGTGAACGAGCAATCCAACGTTTACAAAAACGTGCAAAAGGTGGCGATAAAGAGGCTAAATTTGAACTTTCCGTAATGGAAAAAATCCTTCCTGTGCTTGAAAATGCTGGAATGATTCGTTCTGTTGGGTTAGATAAAGAAGAATTGCAAGCAATCAAGAGTTACAACTTCTTAACTTTAAAACCAACAATGTATATCGCAAACGTAAATGAAGATGGCTTTGAAAATAATCCATATTTAGATCGCGTTCGTGAAATTGCCGAAAAAGAGGGCGCTGTTGTTGTTCCTGTATGTGCAGCGATTGAATCTGAAATTGCAGAACTTGACGATGAAGAAAAAGTCGAGTTTTTACAAGATTTAGGCATTGAAGAACCAGGATTGAACCGTGTAATTCGTGCAGGATATGCGCTTTTAAATCTTCAAACTTATTTCACTGCTGGCGTAAAAGAAGTACGAGCTTGGACAGTTTCAGTCGGCGCAACCGCACCAAAAGCAGCAGCCGTAATCCACACTGACTTTGAAAAAGGCTTTATCCGAGCAGAAGTTATCGCTTACGAAGACTTTATCCAATTCAACGGTGAAAACGGTGCAAAAGAAGCGGGTAAATGGCGTTTAGAAGGCAAAGATTACATCGTGCAAGATGGCGATGTAATGCATTTCCGATTCAACGTATAAAAACACACAAAAAATTACCGCACTTTTGACGCAGAAATAAAGGTGCGGTTTATATTTTTATTAAAGGAATATTATGTCATCTATTAAATATCGTCCAGAAATTGATGGACTACGCGCAATTGCTGTTATTTCAGTCATTATTTATCATCTTAATGAAAACTGGTTATCTGGCGGTTTTCTTGGGGTGGATATTTTCTTTGTTATTTCTGGTTTTCTGATTACGGGTATTATTATCACAGAAATTCAACAGAATTCTTTTTCGCTTAAACAATTTTATACTCGACGTATTAAACGAATTTATCCCGCTTTTATTACAGTAATGGCATTAGTGTCTTTCATTGCGTCTGTTATTTTTATTTATAATGATTTCAATAAATTAAGAAAAACCATTGAATTAGCTATTGCATTCCTATCTAATTTTTATCTAGGATTAACACAAGGTTATTTTGATTTAAGTGCAAATGAAAACCCTGTATTACATATTTGGTCATTAGCCGTAGAAGAACAATACTATCTTATTTTTCCACTTATCCTCATTTTAGCTTATAAAAAGTTTAGAGAAATTAAAGTATTATTTATTATAACGCTAATTTTGTTTTTTATTTTACTTGCGACATCTTTTATTCCAGCTAACTTTTACAAAGAAGTATTGCATCAGCCTAATATTTATTATCTCTCTAACCTAAGATTTCCTGAATTACTTGTAGGATCTTTGTTGGCAATTTATCATAATCTTTCAGCAAGCAAGCAAGCAAGCAAGCAAGCAAGCAAGCAAGCAAGCAAGCAAGCAAGCAATGTTATTGCAATATTAAGTACATTACTATTATTTTCCTGCTTATTTTTAATGAATAATGATATTGCATATATTCCAGGTATTACTTTAATTCTTCCTTGTATTTTTACAGCATTAATTATTCATACCACATCACAAAATAACATCGTTAAATTATGTTTATCTAATAAAGCAATAGTGTTTATTGGAAAAATTTCTTATTCTCTTTATTTATATCATTGGATTTTTATTGCGTTTGCTTATTATATAACGGGCGAAAAACAAATTAATAATCAATCTATCGCTATAGTAATAGTATTAACAATAATTTTTTCAGTTCTAAGTTATTATTTAATCGAACAACCAATTAGAAAATCGAAACTAAACTTTAAACAAAGTTTTCTTTATATTTATTTTATTCCTTCTCTTTTACTCTTAGGATTTAATCTTTATAAAAGACAAACAATACGAGCTGAAAAAGAAAACATTGAACAAGCAATTCCTGTTTCTAATGAAAATCATTATCCTGCTAAGGTCATTATTTTAGGCGATTCTCATTCTTCACATTTAGAAGCTTTTCTAAACTATGTGGGAAATAAAGAAGGCTGGAAAGCAGATATTTTCAAAGATAAATTTGAATGTAGCTTTATTGTGAATGAACAATATCAATTAGATCCTAATTGCCAATCTGTATGGCAGAAAGATTCTCAATATAAAGTGATATTTATTTCAGCATTTTATGACTTGAGAATGGGCGGACAGCCAGTACCTCGTTTTAGACCCGAAACTTTCATTGAACCAGACTTTAAAGCGCGTTTTAAAAACACAGTGAAACAACTAGCGATGCAAAAGCCCGTATATGTTTTTGCTAATAATAGCTCAGTAAGTCGTTCTCCGCTGCGTGGTTATTTATTAGAAAATTATGGGCTTGAAAAATATTTAACGCCAATTCATCGTATGGGCGATATTGATGCGAGTAACAAAATCATTCACGATTTAGTCAAAGATATTCCTAATGTTTATTGGGTAGATGCTCAACAGTATTTACCAAAAGATAGTGTTATGGCAGAAGGAAAATACTTGTACGCTGATCAAGATCACTTAACAAATTTTGGTGCTTACTATATGGCAAAAGAATTTAGTAAATACCAACGAGTGATGACACCTGAACAAGTGAAAAAACTCTACGAGTAAAAACGAAAAGCGTTGAGCTATTTGCCCAACGCTTTTTTATATCTACTTAAGTGCATCCACTAACTTTTCACCAATAGGTTTTCGCCATCCAATCAGCAACTCTGGTAGTTTATCTTGAGAACAATCATATTTCCAAACCCATTTAATCAATTCTTCCAAAGTGCGTTTACTTGCAACGATTTCAGGGGCTAAACCTTCTGGTGTTAGGCTATTCACTTTTTCTTGTAATAATTGAATTGTTTTTTTATAACGAGGATCTTCAGAAATACGTTCAATAGATTTTGGATAGTCATTAGACGAAATACGTCTAGCTTGAGCAAGCAATTGTAAAATCTTTTTACCACGTACACGCACTTCATTTTCAGTTAATCCCATTTCTAACATTTCAGATGTATTACGTGGATTATTCTTTGCCACTTTCCAAAGATGTTCTGATTTCACAATATAAGAAAGTGCTAAATCACGTTCTATTGCCACGTTTTGTCGCCACTGCGCCAAAATTCTTAAACGAGACAATTCTAATGGATTTAATTTCCAAGCATTTGGAATATCTAAATACGCTTTTTCTGAATCTCGCTCTTGTAATTTATGCGTTTTAGCAAGAACAAGTTCGCAATCATCTCTTACTGCTTGTTCCCAAGGTGTTTTCGCTAACTCTTTTTCAAGAATATGATAAAGCGGCAACAAATACCAAACATCGCCTGCGGCATATTGAAGTTGAATATCAGAAAGGGGGCGTTTGATCCAATTGGTGCGAGTTGCGCCTTTATCGATTTCTATATTTAAGTATTGTTGTGCTAATTTTGCCAATCCTGCTGATGTGCCAAGCCCAAGAAAGCGCGCCATAATTTGCGTATCAATCATTGGGCGTGGAAGCTGATCAAATTCTTGTAAGAAAACCAATAAATCCTCACTACAAGAATGTAAGATTTTTAATACCTTAGGGTTGGATAACAATGCGACAAAAGGCGAAAAATCCGTAATCGCTAAAGGATCAATTAAAGAGACGCGCTCGCCATCATAAAGCTGGATTAATCCCAACTTAGGAAAATAAGTGCAAACACGCATAAATTCTGTATCTAAGGCGACCGCACTTTTCTGTTGGGCTAAATTACAAACTTCTAATAGCGCAGCATTATCCGAAATGACCCTAAAGTGCGGTGGATTTTGACATTCTTTTATCATAGTGATTTTTTTATTTGAAAAGAACAAAAATGGGATATTGCTATCCCATTTTGATATTAATGTTTTGGACGTTTTGCGATCTCTTCATCGCGTAAAACCCGACGTAAAATCTTGCCAACATTGGTTTTTGGCAGTTCGTCTCGGAACTCAATTTCTTTTGGCACTTTATAGCCTGTGAGATATTGGCGACAATGGTTGCGAAGTTCATCACGAGTTAAACTATCGTCTTTTTTCACCACAAAGATTTTTATCGTTTCGCCAGAAACTGCGTGAGGAACACCAATTGCCACAGCCTCAGACACTTTGTAATTCAGCATAACGACATCTTCAATTTCATTTGGATAGACATTAAAGCCAGAAACCAAAATTATATCTTTTTTACGATCAACGATGCGTAAGCTATATGATTCATCCATAATGACAATATCGCCAGTTGCCATCCAACCGTCTTTTAACACTTCACTCGTTGCTTCAGGTCGTTGCCAATAACCTTGCATTACTTGATCGCCTTTCACCCATAATTCGCCAGCTTCGCCAATTTTTGCATCAGAGCCATCATCTTTAATGATTTTTATATCCGTATTTGGCACTGGCACACCAATAGTGCCATTATGTTTCACAACATTAATCGGACAAGCGGCGATTAATGGCGAACACTCCGTCATTCCATAACCTTCAATGATGTTACAATCCGTCAATTCGTGCCAACGTGTTGCTACAGATTGTTGAATAGCCATACCGCCACCCACAGAAAGTTTCAACGCAGAAAAATCAACTTCTTTGAAATTTTCATTATTTAACAACGCATTAAATAAGGTATTCACACCAGTGATTGCTTCAAAACGGTATTTTTTCAACTCTTTCACAAATCCTTCAATATCTCTCGGATTGGTGATTAAGATCGCCGTGACACCTAACTCTAAAAATAATAAGCAGTTTACCGTTAAGGCAAATACGTGATAAAGAGGTAAGGCTAAAATAGCTGAACGAGTGCGAGAATGATCGCCAATAAATGGCTCTGCAATCCATTTTGCTTGGAAGACATTGGTTATAATATTTCCGTGCGTCAGCATTGCACCTTTCGCCACGCCAGTTGTACCGCCAGTATATTGTAAAAAGGCTAAATCCTCACGCGATATTTCTGGACGAACATATTGGCGATATTTACCAATACTCAATACTTCACGGAACGTCACTGCGTGCGGTAATTTATATTTCGGCACGAGTTTTTTCACATATTTCACGACGAAATTGACTAAAGTACGTTTACCAAAAGAAAGTTGATCGCCCATTCGGGTAAGAATAACGTGTTTGACATTGGTATTGAAAACGACTTTTTCCAAGGTAGAAGCAAAATTTGATACCACGACAATCGCTACCGCACCACTATCTTGCAACTGGAGCTCTAATTCTCTCGGTGTGTAAAGAGGATTGACATTTACTGCAATTAAGCCAGCCCGTAAAATACCAAAAAGTGCGATAGGATATTGCAATAAATTTGGCATCATTAATGCCATGCGATCGCCACGTTGAAGTTTAAATTCATTTTGCAAATATGCGGCAAATGCACGACTGCGTTCTTCTAATTTACGGAAAGTAAGTACTTGCCCCATATTAATGTAAGCGGGGCGATCTGGATGTTCGCGCGCTGCTTTGTCGAACATATCCAAAATAGATTCATATTTTGAGGTATCTAGAAATTTTTCAGAACCTTCTGGATAATTTTGAAACCAAATTTTTTCCATTTTTTATCCTAATTTGTTGGAAAATCTTTAAGATTTTATCATTAATTCAAATAATAGCGAATTTCAGGCTGAACATACCAAGGGCGATATCTCCATCTAAAAAATCCCCAATCATCGTCTTCATCCCAATCATCTGTTGGATAATCATAGGTGGTACTGAGTGTCCAAATACGGTATTTATCCGCTTGAACAACAGGATAAGTATAATCAGCTTGTTCTATTTTGCCTTTCTCTGTTCCAGCTAATTGACCACCTACAGTAATATAACGTTCTTTTAAATTTTCAGGCTCAACAAAACCGTTGAAATACACGATAAAGCGACCATCGGATTGCAATTCAACAAATGGTTTACCTGAAATTGATGATACGGGTAAACTTAACACTTCAATTTTTGTTTGATTTGCTAAAACGGTAGTATTGATAATTTTTCCTCCAAGTCGAACTGTTTTACAATGACAGGTTAAATCCTGCGGAGAAATCTCGCGATAGGAATTAATTGAGAATCGCTCTTTTTCTAACCCTTTTGGTGGTGCAATACAGCCCGTTAATCCGAAACAAAGTGCGGTAAAAAATAAGGTTATTTTTCTTTTCATTTTCTATCCTCCATTTATTTAAACTTATTCACGTCCTGGTAATTTTTTCCAAGTAACCTCGTTTCGCAAATAAATCGGTTCTATTTCTAAAGCTGAAATTGTGTGTTTTTGCAAGTATTCTACTCGCGCAAGTTCTAACATATATAAGGCATTAGGTAATTCTATATCTGAGCCAGTTAGATTTTTTTCAGTAAATTGAGAATACGCAGCCCAGCCTGTCCCGACTCTAAATGCGTTATCATTTTGAAGCTGACTAATCGCTTTTTCTGGGGAACAAACTTGTTCGCTAATGATTTCTCGCCATTGAAAAAACTCTGCGAAATCTGACCGCACTTTTTCTCTCACTAATTGAGAAAAATAAACTTCATTCATTCTGGCATCAATTGCGGCAACAACATTTTCTGCTTGATGTAATTCAAATGCCGCCTGTGCCATTGCGGTTAAATTTGAAATAGGAATGACAGGCAAATCCGCACCAAACGCTAAACCTTGTGCAATCCCCGCACCAACACGAACACCAGTAAAACTACCAGGCCCACGCCCAAAAGCTAAAGCATCAACTTGATTTAAACCTAAACCCGAATTTGCCAAAATTTCATCGATCATAGGTAAAATTCGTTTAGTGTGTGTGCGTTGTGCTAGTTCATTAATATGTGTTTTCTCACCACGATACAATAAAGCGACTGAACAGGCTTCAGTAGAGGTGTCCAACGCCAATAAAGTTAAATTTTGCATTATTATTCTCGTTTACTTATTTTGTAAGAATTGTATCACTTTGTTGAGATCACGGGTACGACTTGAGTTAGGTAAACTTTTCAAAAAAGTTTCGCCATAATTGCGCATCACTAATCGATTATCACAAATAATCACAACGCCACGATCTGTAACATCACGAATTAAACGTCCAACGCCTTGTTTCAAGGTAATTACCGCTTCAGGAATTTGAATATCATTGAATGGATCGCCACCTTGTAAACGACAATCCTCAATGCGAGCTTTCAACAAAGGTTCATCTGGCGCGGTAAAGGGAAGTTTATCAATAATGACTAAAGAAAGTGCATCGCCGCGCACATCTACACCTTCCCAAAAGCTAGAAGTTGCCACCAAAACGCTATGCGTTTCTTTTATAAATTGTTCGAGTAATTTGCCTTTTGAGGTTTCGCCTTGTAATAAAATCGAAAGATGACTTTTTTCACGGAAATATTCAGCTAAACCACGCATCATTGAATAAGAAGTGCAAAGAACAAAGCAACGCCCTTTGTTTGCTTCAATCACGGGTAATAACATTTCGCCTAGTGAATTTAATGTATTCACTTGATTAGTATTCGGCAAATATCGAGGCACACAAAGCAAAGACTGCTCAGAATAATTAAAGGGACTATATAAAATTTTTTGTGTAGCGTCTTCAATGCCTAAACGTTGGCAGAAATGATTAAAAGTTCCCCCCACTTCTAATGTCGCAGATGTGAATATCCAAGCCGCTTCTTTCGCTTCGAGCTGAGCACCAAATTTATCAGCTACTGTCAATGGCGTAATATGTAAACCAAACTGGCGACCATTTCCTTCATACCAATAACAATAACCCACAATATTTGTTTCAGATAAACGTTTGAGTTGGATTTTAATGGACTCAACACGCTCAAAAATACTGTCTAAAGTTTGGGAACGACCAAGTGCTAATTTAATTACCTCAGATAAAAAATCTATTTTCTCTTGTAATAATTCAAAGGATTTTTTCACCGCACTTTGCTTGTAAAGCTCACGCCAATTTCCTCGAACATTACTCCCATTACCCAGTAATAAACGAAAATCTTGTACCACTTTCAGTAAGGTATCAGATGTTGTGCCAAGCTGCTGCATATCTTTAAGTTCTGTGCGATAGACAATATTAATATCCTTGCATAAATCAAAAAGCTGGCGTGATGTTAAAGATTGACCAAAATATTGACTGGCAATATCTGGCAGCTGATGAGCTTCGTCAAAAATAATCACTTCTGCATTTGGAATAAGTTCGCCAAAACCACTTTCTTTTACAGCCATATCAGCAAAAAATAAATGATGATTAACTACAACCAAATCAGCATTTAATGCTTTTTTACGCGCACTTGCTACATAACATTCTGAATAATTAGGGCAATCGGTGCCTAAACAACTTTCCGCTGTACTCGTCAGTTGAGGAATAATTGGGCTATCTTCTGCAAGCTCGATACATTCTGTGAAATCGCCTGTTTTAGTACTATTGTTCCATTTTCGTACTTTACTTAATTCAGCTAAAACAGACTTATCTCCAAGCACACCTTGAGCAATCACTTGATCTAAACGCTCTAAACAAAGATAGTTTGCCCGACCTTTTAGCAACGCAATTTTTCCCGTGAAATTAAGGGCTTTTTTAATAGCTGGAAGATCTCGATTAAAAAGCTGATCTTGAAGATTTTTAGATCCTGTAGAAATAATGGTTTTTTTACCAAAAACTAAAGCAGGCGCGAGATATGCAAAGGTTTTTCCTGTACCCGTTCCAGCTTCAACTACAAGAGAAGATTTATTTTGAATTGCTTTACCTACAGCATATGCCATTTCAAGTTGTTCAGCTCGAGGACGAAAACCTTTGATATTTTGGCTTAATTCGCCATTTAGTGAGAAAATATTGGCAATTTGATTTTCGTAATCCATTTAGTAAAACATATTTTTAAAGTAAATAACCGCGAAGATTGTCGCATAGAAACGCTAAATATCAAGAATAAAAAATACTGGTGGTTTAAGATTACATAGAGGCTATTTTTAAAGAACGGTTATGCTTTGAATGGATTTTGCTCAATGAGAAAGGTTAAAAATGATTTGTCATTACCTTATCTTTTGCTAGTCAGGCTAAAAGTGCGGTAAAAATTTTAGATGTTTTAAAATGAATAAAATCTTATTGAGTTTTTTCATAGATAGCTTGCTTATCCCAAAAACTGGTTCTAGAATACAGGGTTTATTGCGGCCAATTGGGTGAGAATATGTTGGATAATTGCTTTTCTTTTCCTGTTCGTGTGTATTATGAAGATACTGATGCAGGTGGCGTAGTGTATCACGCTCGCTATTTGCATTTTTTTGAACGAGCAAGAACAGAATATTTGCGTACATTAAATTTTACGCAACAAACCTTACTAGAGGAACAACAACTCGCATTTGTTGTCAAAACGCTCGCCATTGATTATTGCGTGGCAGCAAAATTGGATGATTTACTTATGGTGGAAACAGAGGTTTCAGAAGTAAAAGGGGCTACAATCCTTTTTGAACAGAGACTGATGCGCAACACCCTGATGTTATCAAAGGCTACTGTTAAGGTAGCCTGTGTTGATCTAGGCAAGATGAAACCTGTGGCGTTTCCCAAAGAAGTTAAAGCGGCGTTTCATCACTTAAAATAATTTTTCGGAGTATGCAATGACTGCAGAATTGAATTTTTTAGATCTTTTTCTAAAAGCAAGTATTGTTGTGCAACTGGTAATTGTGATTTTGATTTCTTTCTCAATCATATCTTGGGCAATTATTATTCAACGTAGCCGTATTTTAACGAATGCCTTAAAAGAAGCACGTACGTTTGAAGATCGTTTTTGGTCAGGAGAAGATTTAAATAAACTTTATGAAGGGCTATCTAATCGTCGCGATGGATTAACGGGCAGCGAACAAATTTTTTGCGTGGGATTTAAAGAATTTTCACGTTTAAAACAAGTAAATCCAGACGCACCTGAAGCGATTATTAAAGGCACAATGCGTGCGATGAATCTTGCGATGAACCGTGAGATTGAAAGTTTGGAAAACCGAGTTCCATTTTTAGCCACAGTGGCATCTGTTAGCCCTTATATTGGTTTATTCGGCACTGTTTGGGGTATCATGCACGCTTTTATGGCATTAAGTGGTGCAAAACAAGCAACGTTACAGATGGTGGCACCAGGTATCGCTGAGGCCTTGATTGCCACTGCGATTGGTTTATTTGCCGCAATTCCTGCAGTAATGGCTTATAACCGTTTAAGCTTACGAGTGAATGCCATTGAACAAGATTACGGTAATTTTATTGATGAATTTACGACGATTTTACACCGTCAAGCCTTTGGTAAAGCCCCTCACTAAAAATAGGGAAAATTGACCGCACTTTGAAGAAAAAGTGCGGTAAAAATAAGTTAAAATTTTAGAGGAATATATGGCTCGTCGTCAGCGTAAAGCAATTAAATCTGAAATTAATATTGTGCCTTTTTTGGATGTGCTTTTAGTTTTAGTGTTAATTTTTATGGCAACCGCTCCTATTATTAGTCAAAGCGTTCAAGTTGAATTGCCTGATTCTGTGCAAAGCCAAGAGGTTTCTAATGAAGATAAAGTCCCCGTCATTCTTGAAGTGGCAGGTATTGGAAAATATGCGATTTCTATTGGCGGAGAACGTCAAGAAGGTTTAACAGAAGAAATGGTTACTCAATTATCTAGACAGGAATTTGATAAGGATAATAATACGCTATTTTTAGTAGGCGGAGCTAAAGAAGTGCCTTATGAAGAAGTGATTAAGGCATTGAATTTACTTCATCTTGCAGGCATTAAATCTGTAGGTTTAATGACAAATCCCATTTAGCTAAGTAGGTAACACGTGCAAAATAATCGACAAAAGAAAGGAATCAATGCTTTTGCTATTTCTATCCTTTTGCACTTTATCTTGTTTGGGTTATTGATTTTAAGTTCGCTTTATCACACTGTTGAAATTATGGGTGGTGGAGAAGGTGAAGGAGATGTAATAGGGGCAGTGATTGTTGATACTGGTACGGCTGCTCAGGAGTGGGGGCGTATTCAACAACAAAAAAAAGGGCAAGCGGATAAACAAAAACGCCCAGAACCTGTTGTGGAAGAAAAACCACCTGAGCCTAATCAAGAAGAGATTAAGCATCAACAAGAAGTTCAACGACAAGAAGAGTTAAAACGTCAGCAAGAACAGCAACGTCAGCAAGAAATAAAAAAACAACAAGAGCAAGCTCGTCAAGAAGCGTTGGAAAAACAGAAGCAAGCTGAAGAGGCTAAGGCTAAACAAGCGGCTGAAGCTGCAAAATTAAAAGCAGATGCAGAGGCTAAACGTTTAGCTGCTGCGGCAAAACAAGCTGAAGAAGAGGCTAAAGCGAAAGCAGCAGAAATTGCTGCTCAAAAAGCAAAACAAGAGGCGGAAGCTAAGGCGAAACTAGAAGCGGAAGCTAAGGCGAAACTAGAAGCGGAAGCTAAAGCAAAGGCTGAAGCGGAGGCAAAAGCAAAAGCTGATGCAGAAGCTAAGGCAAAACTAGAAGCGGAAGCTAAAGCAAAAGCTGCTGCTGAAGCTAAAGCAAAGGCTGAAGCGGAGGCAAAAGCGAAAGCGGCAGCTGAGGCGAAAGCTAAAGCTGATGCAGAAGCTAAAGCTGCTGCGGAAGCGAAACGTAAAGCAGATCAAGCAAGCCTAGATGATTTCTTAAATGGCGGAGATATTGGTGGCGGTAGTGCATCTAAAGGGGGAAACACAAATAAAGGTGGAACTCAAGGTAGCGGTGCTGCACTTGGCTCTGGCGATGGTGGTAAGGTTGGGGATCAATACGCAGGTGTAATTAAGAAAGAGATTCAACGTCGTTTCTTAAAAGATCCAAATTTTGCAGGAAAGGTTTGTCGTATTAAAATTCAATTAGGTCGAGATGGCACAATCTTGGGGTATCAAAAAATTTCAGGCTCTGATGATATTTGTTCAGCTGCATTAAGTGCGGTGGCTAGAACGAAAAAAGTTCCAGCTGTGCCATCAGATGAAATTTATGAAAAATATAAATCACCAATTATTGACTTTGATATTCGATAATTCTTTAGAAAAATTTATTGTTAAATTTTAAAGGTAACAAAATGAAATTATTAAAACGTTTAGTGAGCGTATTCGCGATTGTACTTGCTGTTGGAAGCAATGCATTCGCTGGCGATGAAGTACGCATTGTCATTGATGAAGGGGTTGATGGTGCGCGCCCTATTGCTGTCGTGCCATTTGTTGGTTCTGCACCAGAAGATATTAGTAAAATTGTTGCAGATGATTTACGTAACAGTGGTAAGTTTAATCCTATTGCGGTTTCTCAAATGCCTCAACACCCAACTTCAGCTGCAGAGGTGAATCCTGAGGCTTGGTCGAATATTGGAATTGACGCAATTGTAATTGGACAAGTGGTTCCATCGGGTAATGGTTATAGTATTACTTATCAATTAATTGATACGGTTGGTGCATCAGGTACGCCAGGGGCTGTATTAATGCAAAATAGCTATACAGTGACAAATAAATGGTTACGCTATGGAGCGCATACTGTGAGTGATGAAGTTTTTGAAAAATTAACTGCGATCCGTGGTGCCTTTAGAACTCGTATCGCTTATGTTGTGCAAAAAAATGGCGGTTCGCAACCTTATGAAGTTCGTGTAGCAGATTATGATGGCTATAATCAATTTATCGTCAATCGTAGTGCCCAACCAATTATGTCTCCAGCTTGGTCTCCAGACGGCCAGCGTTTGGCTTATGTATCGTTTGAAAATAAAAAATCACAACTTGTTGTACAGGATTTAAATTCTGGCGCACGTAAAGTAGTGGCATCTTTTCAAGGGCATAATGGCGCACCAGCCTTTTCGCCAGATGGTTCTCGTTTAGCTTTTGCTTCTTCTCGTGATGGTGTTCTGAATATTTACGTTATGGGAGCAAATGGCGGTACACCTACTCAATTGACGAGTGGTGCGGGTAATAATACTGAACCAGCGTGGTCGCCAGACGGAAATTCAATTTTATTTACATCCGATAGAAGTGGTTCGCCACAAGTTTATCGAATGGATGCAAGCGGAGGTAGTGCAACAGCAGTGGGTGGTCGCGGCAGCGCGCAAATTAGTGCAGATGGAAAAACACTTGTGATGATTAATGGTAACAATAATGTAGTTAAACAAGATCTCACAACGGGCGTTTCAGAGGTACTTAGTACATCTTTTCTAGGCGAAAGTCCAAGCCTCTCTCCAAATGGAATTATGATTATTTATAGTTCTACACAGGGCTTAGGAAAGGTGCTACAATTGGTTTCTGCAGATGGTCGCTTTAAGGCGAGCCTTCCAGGAAGTGATGGTCAAGTTAAATTTCCAGCTTGGTCTCCATACTTAACTAAATAAAAAACTCATTTAGGAGAAATCTAATGAACAAATTTGTTAAATCATTATTAGTTGCAGGTTCTGTAGCTGCATTAGCAGCTTGTAGTTCATCTAACAACGATGCTGCAGGCAATGGTGCTGCTCAAACTTTTGGCGGTTACTCTGTTGCTGATCTTCAACAACGTTACAATACCGTTTATTTCGGTTTTGATAAATATGACATTACTGGTGAATACGTTCAAATCTTAGATGCGCACGCTGCATATTTAAATGCAACGCCAGCTGCTAAAGTATTAGTAGAAGGTAACACTGATGAACGTGGTACACCAGAATACAACATCGCATTAGGCCAACGTCGTGCAGATGCAGTTAAAGGTTATTTAGCTGGTAAAGGTGTTGATGCTGGTAAATTAGGCACAGTATCTTACGGTGAAGAAAAACCTGCAGTATTAGGTCATGATGAAGCTGCATATTCTAAAAACCGTCGTGCAGTGTTAGCGTACTAATTCTTAGTATTTCTAATACTTGAAAAACAGGATCCATTTTTTATTGGATTCTGTTTTGTTTTCATCGTTTGTAATTTAACCAATTAGCTTGAACGAATGAATTTATTCTTTCGATTCTAGAGCAAATGCGTTATCATAAATCCATTAGTACAGTGGGTCGTTAGCTCAGTCGGTAGAGCAGCGGACTTTTAATCCGTTGGTCGAAGGTTCGAATCCTTCACGACCCACCACTCTCTGATTTAGTTGTCCAGTTGGGTTGTTAGCTCAGTTGGTAGAGTAGCGGACTCTTAATCCGTCAGTCGAGAGTTCGAGTCTCTCACAACCCACCATTTTTATTATTCATCTCTAATATTTTAAGTTTCTTTAATTTGCTTAAATTCTTGACTATTTTTAGCGGTTATTGTGGTAGAATACCCTTAAATTTTAGTCGGGCATCATTATGTTGGAAAATATTCGTATTGTTTTAATTGAAACTTCGCACAGTGGTAATATTGGTTCTGCGGCTAGAGCAATGAAAACGATGGGATTGACCCAGCTTTGTCTTGTTTCACCTAAATCTGTTGATGAACAATCTTATGCCCTTTCAGCTGGCGCAGAAAATATTGTAAAAAATGCTAGGGTTGTCGATAGTTTTGATGAAGCCGTCGATGATTGCTCTTTGGTAATTGGAACAAGTGCTCGCTTACGTCATTTACAAAATACATTGATCGAGCCTCGAGAATGCGCGGAGAAAGTTGTAGCGTATAAAGGCAAGATAGCTATTGTGTTTGGTCGTGAGCGTATTGGATTAACCAATGAAGAACTGCTGAAATGTCATTATCACTTGAATATTCCAGCGAATCCTGATTATTCTTCTTTAAATTTAGCAATGGCTGTGCAACTGGTAAGTTATGAATTGCGTATGGCTTTCTTAGTTCAAAATAATAAGAAAAATTCACTTTCTTTAATAGAGAAAAACTATCCAACAACAGATCAGTTAGCTTATTTTTTTGACTACACAGAACGTATATATCAGTCTCTTGGATTTATTCAAAATCAAGGAGTTATGCGTAAATTAAAGCGTTTATACTATCGTGCAAAATTAGAGAAAAACGAATTAAATATTTTAAATGGTATGCTAAGTGCGGTTGAAAAACGAATTGATTTAACAAAAGAGAATAATTGACTAAATTAGTCAGATATGTAAGTATTGCGCAATTAATTTTTAGGGATTCTTTATGAAACTTACATCGAAAGGTCGTTATGCAGTTACAGCCGTTTTAGATATTGCTTTAAATGCAGATGGCGGGCCTGTAAGCCTTGCGGATATTTCTGAACGCCAACATATTTCCTTATCTTATTTAGAGCAACTTTTTGCTAAATTACGTAAAGACGGTTTAGTCAAAAGTGTTCGCGGGCCAGGAGGTGGTTATCAGTTAGGGCTACCAAGTGAACAAATTTCTGTAGGAATGATTATTGCGGCAGTAAATGAAAATATTCACGTAACGAAATGTCTGGGGCGTGAAAATTGTAAAAATGGTGTGGAATGTTTAACTCACGAACTTTGGGAAGATTTAAGTTTACGTATTGAAAGTTTTTTAAATGAGATTACGTTAGCAGAGCTGGTAAATAAGCGTAATGTAAAACGTCAATCTCATCGTGATTTTAGTAATTTATTAGTTAATCAATAAAAAGGATAAGCAGTATATTTTTTAATAAAAAAGTGCGGTTATATTTAGCATAATTTAGGAGTGAAAATGAAATTACCTATTTATTTAGACTACGCAGCGACCTGTCCAGTCGATGAACGTGTTGCGAAAAAAATGATGGCGTTTCTAACCATCGATGGCACATTTGGCAATCCAGCCTCTCGCTCACATAAATTTGGTTGGCAAGCAGAAGAAGCTGTTGATATTGCGCGTAATCAAATCGCTGATCTCATTGGCTCAGATTCTCGTGAAATTGTCTTTACTTCTGGTGCGACAGAATCTGACAACCTCGCAATTAAAGGTGCGGCGCATTTCTATCAAACTAAAGGTAAACACATTATTACCTGTAAAACTGAACATAAAGCAGTGTTAGATACTTGCCGTCAATTAGAAAGAGAAGGTTTTGAAGTCACTTATTTGTCTCCAGAAGCTGATGGTTTAATTGATTTAGAAAAATTCAAAGCTGCGCTTCGTCCAGATACAATTCTAGCTTCAATTATGCACGCTAATAATGAAATTGGTGTGTTACAAGATATTAAAGCTATTGGCGAACTTTGTCGTGCAAATAAAACAATTTTCCATGTGGATGCAACTCAAAGTGTTGGTAAAGTTGAAATTAATTTGGAAGAATTAGCTGTTGATTTAATGTCGATGTCTAGCCATAAACTTTACGGGCCAAAAGGTGTTGGCGCATTGTATGTTCGTCGTAAACCTCGCATACGTTTAGAGGCGATTATTCATGGTGGTGGTCACGAACGTGGCATGCGTTCAGGTACATTACCTGTTCATCAAATCGTAGGAATGGGAGAGGCATATCGAATTGCAAAAGAAGAAATGGCATCAGAAATGCCGCGTTTAAAAGCACTTCGTGATCGTTTATATAATGGCTTAAAAGATATTGAAGAAACTTATGTAAATGGTTCAATGGAACATCGTTTAGATAGCAATTTAAATATTAGTTTTAACTATGTTGAGGGAGAGTCCTTAATGATGGCGTTGCGCGATATTGCTGTCTCTTCTGGTTCTGCTTGTACATCTGCTAGCTTAGAGCCATCTTATGTATTGCGCGCACTTGGCTTAAATGATGAATTGGCGCACAGTTCAATTCGTTTCACATTAGGTCGTTATACTACTGAAGAAGAAATTGATTACACAATTAATTTAATGAAGGGTGCGGTAGAAAAACTTCGTGCATTATCGCCATTATGGGATATGTTTAAAGAAGGTATTGATTTAAATACCATTGAGTGGTCAGCTCACTAATATTTAGTTGCCATTATCTGACAATGGCATTTACTAGAATTGAAAAAAGGAAAGTTAAAATGGCTTATAGCGAAAAAGTAATTGATCATTATGAAAATCCACGTAATGTGGGATCATTGGATAAAAAAGATAGCAATGTTGGTACTGGAATGGTCGGTGCGCCAGCTTGTGGTGATGTTATGCAACTACAAATCAAGGTAGATGATAATGGCATTATTGAAGATGCAAAATTCAAAACTTACGGCTGTGGTTCTGCGATTGCATCTAGTTCATTAATTACTGAGTGGGTAAAAGGTAAATCTTTAGAAGAAGCTGGGGCAATTAAAAATAGCCAAATTGCTGAAGAATTAGAATTGCCGCCAGTGAAAGTGCATTGCTCTATTTTAGCAGAAGATGCAATTAAAGCAGCAATTGCTGATTATAAAGCAAAACAAGGCTAATCATGTGAAAAAGTGCGGTCAATTTTGACCGCATTTTTAGCGGTGTTTGGGGGATAGATGGGTATTACATTAACAGAAAAAGCAGCTCAGCGAGTGAAAGCCTTTTTGGATAATCGTGGTAAAGGTATTGGATTACGTTTAGGTGTGAAAACATCAGGTTGTTCAGGCTTAGCTTATGTACTTGAGTTTGTAGATGTTTTAAATTCCGAAGATCAAGTTTTTGAGCAGCACGGTGTTAATATTATTGTCGATCCAAAAAGTCTCGTTTATCTCAATGGCATTGAGCTGGATTATGTAAAAGAAGGCCTAAATGAAGGCTTTAAATATAATAATCCAAATGTAAAAGAATCTTGTGGTTGTGGCGAAAGTTTCCACGTTTAAGGTAATAATCTGATGTTCAATCCTTTTCAAATTTTTGATTTGCCAGTTGATTTTCAGCTGGATGAAAAAGTACTAAATGCACGTTATTTAAAATTACAAAAGGCCCTACATCCAGATAATTTTGTCTCAAGTAGTGCTTTAGAGCAACGTGTTGCGATGCAAAAATCTACCGAAGTGAATGATGCCTTAAAAACGTTAAAAGACCCAATTTTGCGAGCTGAAGCGATCATTGCTCTTAATACTGGTGAGCAGTTAGATCTTGAACAAAAAAGCACGCAAGATGTGGCGTTTTTAATGCAACAATTACAATGGCGCGAACAATTAGAAGATGTTGAAAGCCAGCAAGATGAAAGAGCATTAAATGTTTTTGCGAAAGAAATTAAACAAGAAACTCAATCATTATTGACCGCACTTTTTGAGAGTTTGAAATCTCAACAATGGGCGAGAGCATCTCAATACTGTGATAAATTACGTTTTACCCATAAACTTTCTGAAGAAATTGAACGTGTGGAAGAACGAATTTTTGAATTAGATTAAATCTGGGGGCAAATGTAATTTGCCCCTACGAGATGTGAATAAATAACACTATGCAAACTCTTGAACAGCTCACTAGTCCAGAACATTCTGCTTGGATAACCCTTTCCCAATGGATTGATAACGCTCGCAATCATTGTGAAGTAATTAAAAAAGATCAATCCAGTGCGGAGCGTGAGCTTTTTACTATGCAAATGCCAACATCCTCGCCAATGGGTGCAGTAATCTATGAAACAGGTGGAATTTTAATTCATTATGGTTGGTTACGTATTTTAGGTTCTGGAAGTTTTAAATTACCGCGTGGCTTGATGGATTGGAATTTCAGTAAATCTTTTAGTGAGTCAGGTGAAAAACCAAAATATTTATTAGTTGCAGATGATGTGATTGGTGGTTATTTTGCGTTAAATGGTGGTTCGTTAGGCAATAATATTGGAAAAATTTATTACTATTCATCAAAAGATCTTACTTGGCATAATTTAAATTTTACTTACACAGAATTTTTAGCTTGGGCATTGAATGGCGATGTAGAGGCCTTTTATCAAGGGCTATTTTGGAAAAATTGGCAAGATGATGTAAAACAATTAGATGGTAACCAAGTTTTTGTATTTACGCCTGATTTAAACCAAGACAGAAAAATAGCAATTGATGAACGTCAAAAACAGGAAGTCAATATTGAAACCCATTACCAAGCAAACTTTGCAGAAAAAAATAAATTTGATTTGGCGTATTCCGTCGCATAACTAGTAGAAAAATAGCATATGGCATTATTACAAATTGCAGAACCAGGACAAGCTGCGGCACCGCATCAACATCGTTTAGCCGTTGGGATTGATTTGGGAACAACCAATTCTTTGGTTGCATCCGTGCGTAGTGGGCAATCCGTGATTCTTAATGATGAACAAGAACGCAGTCTTGTGCCGTCAGTTGTTCATTATGGCGTTGAAGAGAAGAAAGTTGGTTTAGAAGCCTTTGAGCAAGCCTCACTTGATCCAAAAAATACGGTGATTTCAGTAAAACGCTTAATTGGTCGCAGCCTTTCTGATGCTCAATCTCGTTATTCTAGTTTGCCTTATGAATTTGTGGCGAGTGAAAATGGATTACCTTTAATTATTACGGCACAGGGGCCTAAAAGTCCAATTGAAGTGTCTTCAGATATTTTATCGCACTTAAATCACATTGCAGAACAACGCCTTGGAGGTGAGCTTTCTGGGGTTGTGATTACGGTTCCAGCTTATTTTGATGATGCTCAACGTCAAAGCACTAAAGATGCTGCGCGTTTAGCTGGGCTAAATGTATTACGTTTATTGAATGAACCTACTGCAGCTGCACTTGCTTATGGATTGGATAGTGGGCAAGAAGGCATTATTGCGGTTTATGATTTAGGCGGTGGCACATTTGATATTTCAATTTTACGCTTATCAAAAGGTATCTTTGAAGTTTTAGCAACAGGGGGAGACACTGCATTAGGTGGAGATGATTTTGATCATTTAATTGCAGATTGGATAATAGAACAAACTAAGTTAAAACCACAAACAGCAAATCAACAGCGTGAGCTAATAACCCTTGCCAACCAAGCTAAAATTACTTTGACTAATGAAAAAAGTGCGGTTATTTCTTGGCAAGATTTTTCAGTAGAGATTTCGCGGGAACAATTCAATGAATTAATTTATCCGCTTGTAAAACGTTCATTGCTAACTTGTCGTCGGGCATTGAAAGATGCCAATGTGGAATCCGAAGAAATTCAAGCCGTAGTAATGGTTGGTGGTTCAACTCGCGTGCCTTATGTAAGAGAACAAGTTGGCGAGTTTTTTGGTAAAACACCATTAACCTCAATCGATCCTGATAAAGTTGTGGCACTTGGTGCTGCAATTCAAGCAGATATTTTAGTCGGGAATAAAACTGATTCTGATATGTTATTACTTGATGTTGTCCCGCTTTCCTTAGGCATTGAGACGATGGGCGGATTAGTGGAAAAAATTATTCCACGTAATACAACAATTCCTGTGGCTCGTGCGCAAGAGTTTACTACTTTTAAAGATGGGCAAACGGCAATGACTGTTCATGTGCTACAAGGTGAACGAGAGCTAGTCGATGATTGTCGTTCTTTAGGACGCTTTACTCTACGAGGTATTCCGCCAATGGCGGCGGGGGTAGCCCATATTAGAGTGACTTATCAAGTGGATGCAGATGGTTTATTAAGCGTTACAGCGATGGAAAAATCGACAAAAGTACAGGCTTCAATACAAATTAAACCATCTTATGGCTTAACTGATGAAGAAGTAACCGCAATGATTAAATCTTCTTTTGATAATGCACAAGAAGATTTACAAGCACGTGAATTGGCAGAGCAGCGTGTGGAAGCAGATCGTGTTATTGAAAGCGTGATTGTTGCACTACAAGCAGATGGGGCTGAATTGCTTAGCACAGATGAATTTCATCATATTGAAACTGTGTTAAAACAATTAATGGATGTAAAACAAGGTTCAGATCGCGATGCAATTGTGCAAGGAATTAAAGCCTTAGACACTGCTACCCAAGAATTTGCTGCTCGCCGAATGAATGCATCAATTAATAAAGCTTTGACAGGTAAAAATCTGTCAGACATTGAAAATCCGTAAAACTGCAGTCAGATATTAAATAATTTTGAGGAAAGTATTATGCCAAAAGTGATTTTTTTACCTAATGAAGATTTTTGTCCTGAAGGTATGGTCGTTGATGCTGCAACAGGAGATAACTTATTAGAAGTTGCTCACAATGCGGGAGTAGAAATTCATCACGCTTGTGATGGTTCTTGTGCTTGTACAACTTGCCACGTGATTGTTCGTGAGGGGTTTGATTCTTTAAATGAAACGAGTGATCAAGAAGAAGATATGCTAGATAAGGCTTGGGGATTAGAAATGGATAGCCGTTTATCTTGTCAATGCGTCGTGGGAAATGAAGATCTTGTGGTAGAAATTCCAAAATATAACCTTAATCACGCAAATGAGGCGGCTCACTAATGAAATGGACAGACACCCAATTAATTGCAGAAGAACTTTACGATCGTAATCCAGATTTAGATCCAAAAACAGTTCGTTTTACTGATTTACATAAATGGATTTGTGAACTTGAGAATTTTGACGATGATCCGAATAAATCAAATGAATCAATTCTTGAGGCTATTTTATTAAAATGGTTAGATGAATTTGAATAATCAGAAATTTGATTGAAAAAATACCCGCACTTTGATGCGGGTATTATTTTTTAAAGATTGTTTAATTTCATTTTTGCCATTTGTTGTTCTAATTGGCTACCGCTTTGTTGTGCTTGCTCAAAGCTGTTTTTCGCCGCAACTTTATCTCCTTTTGCAACTTGGATATCGCCAGTTAAAATCGCTTTGCGAGCATTAAAACTTTCGCCTTTCACTTGGTTTAATGTGCTTAAAGCATTATCTAATTGACCCAATTGGAATTGCACCGCACTTAGACGTAATGCAACAATAGATGTTAATACTTCATCTTGAGATTGGGTTAATGCTTGGTTTAAATTTGCTTCTGCTGCTGAAAAATCTTGTTTTTCAGTGGCTTTTTTCGCTTCATCTAACAAAGCAAATACAGCGTATGCAGTTTTGCTATTCGCTTGCACAAATTGTTCTATATTTGCTTTTTTAGCCTGTTCGTCTTGTTGCACAGAATTAATTAAAGTATCGTATTGTGCAGAGGCTTGAGCGATTTGTTCTGCTTGGTGTGCTTGCCAATAACGCCATCCAAACATACCGCCAACCCCTAAGATAAAAGCGACAATAATTGTTTTGCCATTCTCTTTCCACCAGTCTTTTAACTGGTTAATCTCTTGTTCTTCTTCAATGGAATAAGCCATGTTTTTCCCCTTTTAAATTAAAATTGAGTTTGAAGATAGTCGATTATATTCACTAAATCTAAGGTTTGCTGATCTGTACCACCTTGTAAGTGTTTAACAACGACTTGTTTATTTTGTACTTCGCTTTCGCCGATAACTAATGCCAATGTTGCACCAGATTTATCTGCACGTTTAAATTGTTTTTTAAAATTACCGCTAGAGCAGTGCAACATGGTATTTAAGTGCGGTAATTCCGAGCGTACTTTTTCCGCTAATTCAAAAGCGGCTAATGTTGCGCCTTCGCCTTGATAAACAACATAAATATCCACCGCACTTTTCGCAGGAACATTTGGATTAACTTCTTGTACCAACAAGACTAAACGCTCTAATCCCATCGCAAATCCGATACTTGGCGTTGCGTGTCCGCCAAGTTGTTCCACTAAACCGTCATAACGACCGCCGCCACACACGGTACCTTGTGCGCCAAGAGCAGAGGTTACCCATTCAAATACAGTTTTGTTGTAATAATCTAAACCACGAACGAGTTTAGGATTAATTTCATATTGAATACCCACTGCATCTAATAATGAACATAATTGTTCAAAATGCGCACGGCTTTCATCATCTAGATAATCAAGTAATTTTGGCGCGTTATCTAATACTTTTTGTAATTCTGGATTTTTTGTATCCAAAATACGAAGCGGATTTCTTACTAAACGCTCTTTTTCTTCATCGTTCATTAAATCTTGATGGTTTTCTAAGAATCCAACTAAATCTGAGCGATAATTTGCTCGAGCTTCTAAAGAACCAATTGAGTTAAGTTGAAGTGTAACATGTTGATCGATACCTAATGCTTTCCATAAACGGTAGGTAAGCATGATTAATTCGGCATCGATTTCTGGATTTGCAATACCGAATACCTCAACACCTACTTGATGGAATTGACGGTAACGCCCTTTTTGTGGACGTTCATGACGGAACATTGGCCCGATATACCATAAGCGTTGTTCATTATTATAGATCCAACCGTGTTCAATAGCGGCACGTACACAACCTGCTGTGCCTTCAGGGCGTAAGGTTAATTGTTCATCGTTATCCCAAAAGGTGTACATTTCTTTTGAAACAACATCAGTTACTTCGCCGATTGCACGCGCAAACAATGGCGTACTTTCTACAATTGGCATACGCACTTCCGAATAGCCATAACTATTTAATACATTGCGTACTTGTGCTTCAATCCATTGCCATAATGGAGATTCTGTTGGGGCGCAATCGTTCATACCACGAATTGCTTGAATTGTTTTTGCCACGCGCTTTCCTTAAATAATTCTGTTTTTTGGATCTTGTCGTGCGACTTTCGCACGAATTTTTGCTTCTAATTGGTTCACTATATCTTCGTTATCAAAACGCTCTTTTTGGCGTTCGCCGTCAAGATAATAACCGCTTTTTTTGTTACCGCCCGTTACGCCCAGATCGGAGATGAGTGCCTCGCCAGGACCATTCACTACACAACCGATAATAGATACATCCATTGGTGTAATAATATCTTCAAGGCGTTGTTCTAGCGCATTTACTGTACCGATTACATCAAATTCTTGGCGAGAACAGGTTGGGCAAGCAATAAAGTTAATTCCTCTTGAACGAATCCGTAAAGATTTCAAAATATCAAAACCGACTTTGATTTCCTCTATGGGATCTGCCGCCAAAGAGATGCGCAGTGTATCGCCAATGCCCTCAGCTAATAACATTCCTAAACCCACCGCAGATTTTACTGCGCCAGCGCGTGCACCACCTGCTTCTGTAATGCCTAAATGTAAAGGCTGTTTAATTGCTTTAGCCAGTAAACGATAAGATTCAACCGCTAAGAATACATCGGAGGCTTTTACGCTCACTTTAAACTGATCGAAGTTAAGACGATCTAGAATTTCTACATGACGCAATGCGGATTCTAACAAGGCTTCTGGCGTTGGTTCGCCATATTTTTCTTGCAAATCTTTTTCTAAAGAGCCTGCATTTACGCCAATACGAATCGGAATATTTTTGTCTCGCGCACAATCAACAACGGCACGGACGCGATCTTCACGACCAATGTTGCCAGGATTGATACGTAAACAATCCACTCCATATTCTGCGACTTTTAACGCGATACGATAGTCAAAATGAATATCTGCTACGAGCGGGACATTCACTTGTTGTTTAATTTGTTTAAATGCTTCCGCAGCATCCATTGTTGGAACAGATACACGAACAATATCTGCACCAACACGTTCTAATGATTTAATTTGAGCAACTGTCGCTTCCACATCAGTGGTGCGAGTATTTGTCATTGATTGCACGGCAATCGGTGCATCCCCACCAATTGGTACATTTCCCACATAAATTTTTGTCGATTCACGACGCTTAATAGTTGGCTGAAAAGCTGACATTATTTTTCCTAAGGTTGTGAAAGCTTGAATTTTGCTACGCGACCATCCACTTTGAGAGGATAATTCTCGCCTTTGTAAGTGATACGCACATTGCTTGGTGCGCCTACAATTAATGAAAATTCATTGCCATTAAAGGTTAATATTTCGCCTTGTTTATATTCTTTTTGTGCTAATACGTGGCGAGCGTTATCTTTTACACTAATCCAACTGCTATTTGCTAGTATTTCAATCACTAAATCGCCTTTTGCTATAGGTAACGTTGGAGAAATACTTGGATTTTCGACCGCACTTTGAATGTCTGAAACTGATTTTTCATCGTTTTTGGGTTGTGAAACGCTATTTTCTTGTGCTATTTCTGGTAACAGATTATTTGTTATTTCTACTGGTTGTGAGACTGGTGCTGCTGTTTCTGGTGCAGATTTATTAGTTTCTTCTGTTGTCACAAGAGCGGTGGTGGGCTGATTGTTTTCGGTAGAGGCAACATAGCTTTGCACTAAATCATCGCGTTCTTGAGTATTTTGTTGATAACTTTGCCACCACCAAAGCCCAGTCATACCAATTACAATCACGAATACTATTGCGGTTAAACGCCCGATCCAACGATTATGAGAGGAATATTGATTAACGGCACGGGTTGAACGTGCATTTTTCCCTAAATCATTTTTTTCTGTTTCAGCAAAAACAATATTTTCCCACACAGAATCTGGCAAACGTAAGAACTTTGCATAGCTACGCACATAACCTTTTACAAAGATTGCAGGGGTAGATTTTTGAATAAATTCATTATTTTCAAGTTGCTCTAATATAGAAGGGCGTAGCGTGATTTCTTTAGCGACATCTTCAAGAGAAAGATTTAAGGCTTTGCGTGTTTGACGAAAAATCTCACCAGGGGAAAGCACTTGCTCAGTAGTTGGATTCATAAATTTAATCAAATAATTAGGCGGTAAATGGAGGCTAAATTTTAAAGTCCAATACTTGATTTGGCAATGCTTTATTTTAGGCTATTGAATTTTTCCGCACGTTTTCCATCGATTTGACGTAATTTTTCTAATGTTTGCTGATAAATATCCATTTTTTGCGCGGAATAAGCACAAAGCACGATATTTTCAAATGTATCTGCTTGATGATAATAATTTGGCGAATTAAGTGCTAATTCAAATTGTTGCTGGGCTTGTTCAAATTTCTTTTGACTACATAGAAACGTACCAAAATTATTATGCACATCGCCTTGTTTATGATTAAGGTTTACGGCTATTTCATATTCACGATGTGCATTCTCTATTTCCCCTTGTTGTTGATAATAATGTGCAAGTGCTGAATGCACGAGATAGTAATTTTTATCGTGTTGAAGTGCTTTGTCTAAATTGATTTTAGCCAGTTGAGGATTATTTTGCTGAAGATAGCTCAAAGCGAGTTCCACACGAGCTTTAGCGGCAGCTTGATGATTTAAGTTAGATGCAGATTGTGAAACGCAGGCAGAAAAAATAAAAGGAAAAATAACCGCACTTAGTTGTTTACTTATTGTTTTCATTTTTTCTCCTTTTAACTGGGCAGGAAGAAATACTTAATATGCTTTAATTTGTATGAAAACATAGGGCATGTGAACTTGATTAATTCACATGCCTAGAATATTAATTAACTTCTGTCACCCCAATATTTTGTCCAAATTGGCGTTTCATTGCGGTACGTTTAGTACGATCGATAACATCTCCCGCTAATTGCCCACAGGCTGCGTCAATATCATCTCCACGGGTTTTACGGATAATCACGGTAAAATCATATTCCATTAAGGTTTTTTGGAAGCGATCGATGCGCGTATTCGAGCTTTTTGCATAAGGTGCTTCTGGGAACGGATTCCACGGAATTAAATTAATTTTACAAGGCGTATTTTTTAATACTTCTGCAAGTTGATGAGCGTGTTCTACGCCATCATTTACATGATCGAGCATCACATATTCAATCGTCACTTTGCCGTGATTTGCATTTGATACTGTCAAATAACGATTTACCGAGTCAATCAACATTTTGATATTATATTTTTTGTTGATTGGCACAATTTCATCACGTAATTCATCGTTTGGGGCATGTAATGAAATAGCCAAAGCCACATCGATCATTTTGCTCAAATTATCTAATGCTGGCACAACACCAGAAGTCGATAAGGTTACACGACGTTTTGATAAACCATAGGCAAAATCATCTAACATAATTTCCATTGCAGGAACAACATTAGCAACATTCAATAAGGGTTCGCCCATTCCCATCATTACCACATTTGTAATGGGTCTAACGCCAGTTACGCCAAAGTTGCCAATAATTTTAGAGGCTCGCCATACTTGACCGATAATTTCTGAAACCGTTAAATTGCGGTTAAAGCCTTGTTGTGCGGTTGAACAGAAGGTACAAGCTAAGGCACAGCCAACTTGGGAAGATACACAAAGTGTAGCGCGATCTGCTTCGGGAATATACACAGTTTCAACTTGCTGCTCGCCCACTTGCATTGCCCATTTTATCGTGCCATCGGCTGAACGCTGTTCAACGGCAACTTCTGGGGCTTTAATTTCTGCAACCGCCTTAAGTTTTTCACGTAATTTTTTATTAATGTTTGTCATATTGTCGAAGTTATCTTCGCCAAAATGATAAATCCATTTAACTAACTGATCTGCTCGAAATGGTTTTTCGCCGAGTTCTTTAAAAAATTCGCGCATTTGTTGGCGCGTTAAATCCATTAGATTAATTTTTTTAGCGGGTGCATCTGATTGCACTGACAATAATTCTGACATTTTAGCCTCGTTATTACACATTGTGGCGATAGCGTTGTGCAGGTGTTTTTATCAAAAACTCACAATGAAAAATTCGCAATTAAAAAATGAACGGAGATTGTACAGATTTGTCACCGCATAATCTAGCGGAATTGAAAAACGATAGAAAACCTTACCGCACTTTTTTGCGATCTAGATCGCAAATATTTTCAATTACAGCGGAAAAAGTGCGGTAAAATATCAGCCTATTTTTTAAGGTGACCAATAATGTTTAAAAAAGCTTTATTTATTTTATCTTTGTGTCCTTCTTTTGTGCTGGCACAGTCTTATGTTGTATATGATTTTACCCATAATCGAGTGTTGGAAAGCCACGCGTCTGATAGTATTCAGCCTATTGCCTCTGTAACAAAATTAATGACGGCTAATGTATTTTTAGAGAATAATAAAAATCCTAATTGTCGAATCGCAATCACAAAAGAGGATACGGATCGAATTAAAGGTACTGGAACAAAATTACCTAAAAATATTCCTATCTCTTGTAACGAATTATTGAAAGCAATGCTTGTCCATTCTGATAACTATGCCGCCCACGCGCTTTCTCGTGCAGCGGGAATAAGTCGTCGCCAATTTATTAAGAAAATGAACGAAAAAGCCCATCAACTTGGTATGTATTCTACTCGTTTTCACGATAGTTCAGGATTATCTAGCTATAATATTTCCAGCCCAATGGATTTAGTTAAGCTCGCCAAATATTCATTAAATAAATCGGACATTAAACGTTTATCTAATCTTAGTGCAACTTATATCCAAGCAGGGAAACACAAGCTTTATATTAAAAATACTAATAAGTTAGTGCGTGATGAAATCTTTGATGCGGCAGTGAATAAAACAGGCTACATTCAAGAATCTGGTTATAATCTCGTTTTCATTAATAAACACCTATGCAAAAATGCAACTATTGGCGTAATTAGTTTAAATAACACTTCCTCAGCGTATCGTTCTAGTTTTACTAAAAGCAAATTAGAAAAATTCGGCTGCACGGCATTAAATGGAAGAACAATTCGTGATGTAGCAGGAGAAGCCCAATATGAAGATGGCTATGATGAAGTGGGATTTAATACGCTAATTCAGAAATTATCAAAATAATGTTCGTAAATATAAAAACGCGAGATAACAGTTTGTTTTATCTCGCGTTTTTTAGCTGATGAGCAGGCTGTTCTACAGTGACTTTTTCTTGGTCAGTTGTTTTGGTTTGTTCTGTCATTTTAGGTTTATCATCACAAGCAGCCAAGACTATTGCTGAACTTAATACTAACCAAAATGTTTTGTTCTTTTTTCATACATTCAATACATTTTGTACGAAATAATTATAAATAAATCTATTATTTTGATAATCATTCCCATTCCAAAACAATATAAAAAGTAGTACTATTATCTCCGATGAATAATTGTTGAGCTATTGAACAATTATTCAGGCATTCAATCTATCTTTTTTTAAATAAGGACATCTTATGCGAAATTCATTCAAAATTATGACCGCACTTGCACTTGGTTTATTTGCAATGCAAGCTAACGCAAAATTTAAAGTAGTTACCACCTTCACCGTGATTCAAGATATTGCGCAAAATGTGGCAGGCAATGCGGCAACGGTGGAATCTCTTACTAAACCTGGCGCAGAAATTCACGAATATGAACCAACGCCAAAAGACATTGTAAAAGCGCAATCTGCTGATTTAATTTTATGGAATGGCTTAAATTTGGAACGTTGGTTTGAGCGTTTCTTCCAAAATGTTAAAGATAAACCTGCTGTGGTAGTAACAGAAGGTATTCAACCATTATCTATTTATGAAGGCCCATATAAAGATGCGCCTAATCCACATGCGTGGATGTCGCCATCTAATGCTTTAATTTATATTGAAAATATTAAAAATGCGTTAGTGAAATACGATCCACAAAATGCAGCTGTATATGAAAAAAATGCCGCTGACTATGCTCAAAAAATTAAACAACTTGATGAACCGCTTCGTGCAAAATTAGCACAAATTCCAGAAGAGCAACGCTGGCTTGTAACAAGTGAGGGGGCTTTCAGTTATTTGGCGAAAGATTACAACTTAAAAGAAGGTTATTTATGGCCAATCAATGCTGAACAACAAGGCTCACCACAACAAGTGCGTAAAGTGATTGATTTAGTTCGTAAAAACAATATTCCAGTTGTGTTTAGTGAAAGTACAATTTCAGCGAAACCTGCACAACAAGTAGCGAAAGAAAGTGGCGCAAAATACGGTGGCGTATTGTATGTTGATTCACTTTCTGCGAAAGAAGGCCCAGTGCCAACTTATATTGATTTGCTTAACGTCACTGTATCAACCATTGTTAAAGGATTCGGAAAATAATGGACTCTTTCTCGACATCAATTTGGGTTAATGATGTAACTGTTCGTTACAACAATGGTCATACTGCTATTCACAATATGACGTTCTTACTCAATAGTGGAACTATTTGTGCGTTAGTTGGCGTGAATGGAAGTGGCAAGTCCACATTATTTAAAAGCATAATGGGACTTGTAAAGCCACAACAAGGCGAAATTAAACTTTGTGATTTGCCAATTTCCCAAGCATTGAAACGTAATTTGGTTGCTTATGTACCACAATCAGAAGAAGTGGACTGGCAATTTCCTGTGTCAGTGTATGATGTCGTGATGATGGGACGTTATGGGTATATGAATTTTCTTCGTATCCCCAAAGCGATTGATAAACAAAAAGTTCAAGAGGCGATGCAGCGAGTAAATATTGAGCATCTTGCGCATCGTCAAATTGGTGAGTTATCTGGCGGGCAGAAAAAACGCGTGTTTTTAGCCCGCGCTTTAGCACAACAAAGTCCCATTATTTTATTGGATGAACCTTTTACTGGCGTTGATGTGAAAACTGAAAATGCCATTATTGATCTTCTTCAACAGCTTCGGGAAGAAGGTCATCTTATTCTTGTTTCAACCCATAACTTAGGTTCTGTTCCTGATTTTTGTGATCAAGTGGTAATGATTAATCGCACGGTCATCGCCGCAGGAAAAACAGAAGACACCTTTAACCAACATAATTTGGAAATTGTATTTGGTGGGGTGTTACGTCATATTAAATTATTGGGCGAAAATTTACATAATGATGAAGATAAACGTTCTGTTACTGTCTTAACAGATGATGAAAAAGCCGTTGTATTCTATGGCGAAACTAAGCAAGATCCACCTGCTCCAACAACACAAAATTGTCATTTTGAAGATTACCCTTATAAAAGTGCGGTTAAAAATAAGAGGGATTAGGTAATGTTAGATTTATTGCTCGAACCTTTTTCCTATGATTATATGCTCAAGGCGATGATTTTAAGTACGGCAGTTGGTGGGATTTGTGCGTTTTTGTCTTCATATTTAATGCTCAAAGGTTGGTCTCTAATTGGCGATGCACTTTCCCATTCAGTCGTACCTGGTGTTGCAATTGCCTATGCTTTTGCCTTGCCTTACGCACTTGGCGCATTTTTTGCCGGAATTTTAGCCGCACTTTCCATTCTTTGGATTAAATCCATTTCTAAACTGAAAGAAGATGCCGTTATCGGGTTTATTTTCAGTACTTTCTTTGCATTAGGTCTATTGATTATTTCTTTAAATCCAACGGCAGTAAATGTGCAAAATATCATTTTAGGTAATATTTTAGGCATTGCCGATGAAGATATTTACCAAGTCGCAATTATTATCGGTGTTTGTTTAGTATTACTTTTATTATTTTGGAAGGATTTACTGCTGATTTTTTTCGATGAAACTCAAGCGATTACAGTCGGTCTTTCCCCATTATTTTATAAAATCTTATTTTTCACATTATTAAGTGCTTGTGTGGTAGCTGCCTTGCAAACTGTAGGCGCAATTTTAGTGATTGCGATGGTTATTACCCCAGGTGCAACAGCATATTTACTAACGGATAAATTCAAAACCTTGTCAATCATCGCTATTATTTTAGGGGCGGTGACAAGTTTTGTTGGAGTCTATATTAGCTATTATTTAGATGGTGCCACAGGCGGTTTGATTGTGACATTGCAAACATTATTATTCTTGGTTGCCTTCTTGTTTTCACCAAAATATGGCTTACTCACTCGTAATAAAAAGGCGGTAGAAAATGTTTGATTGGCTTTTAGAACCGCTACAATTTGAGTTTATGCAAAATGCCTTATTGACCGCATTGATTGTTTCAATTATTTGTGCGTTACTTTCTTGCTATTTAGTTTTGAAAGGTTGGTCATTAATGGGTGATGCGATTTCTCACGCTGTATTACCTGGTATTGTACTTGCTTATTTGGCAGGAATCCCTTTAGCGATTGGCGCATTTTTTTCAGGCATTTTTTGCTCGCTTGGTGTGGGATATTTAAAAGAAAATAGTCGTATAAAAGAAGATACCGCAATGGGCATTGTATTTTCTGGAATGTTTGCTATTGGTTTGGTTATGTTTACCAAAATTCAAACAGAACAGCATTTAAGCCATATTTTGTTTGGTAATGTGTTGGGTGTAAGTCATCAAGAGCTGATTCAAAGTGCGGTCATTTCTGCGATAATTTTTTGTCTGATTGTCTTTAAACGTAAAGACTTTTTGCTTTATTGTTTTGACCCAAACCACGCCCGTGTTGCAGGGCTTTCTCCTAAAATTTTACATTATGGTTTGTTAATGCTGCTTGCTTTAACTATTGTAAGCACGATGCAGGTGGTCGGCGTTATTTTGGTGGTGGCAATGTTAATTGCACCAGGAATTACTGCTCTTACGCTAACAAAATCTTTTGATAAAATGTTATGGATTGCCATTGTCAGTTCCATTACATTAAGTCTAATAGGCGTAATATTGAGCTATCATTTTGATGCCTCAACAGGTGCTTGTATTATTCTTCTGCAAGCCGCATTTTTTGTTATAGCATTAGCTTATAGCAAGATTAGAATAAGATAATTTTTCTACCCCTCTTTTCTCAAAGAGGAGGTAGAAAATCGCAATAAATTTATCCGTTTGGAGATAAATAAAGTCATTCGTCTAATCGCCAATCTAAGCCTAAGCCAAATCCAACCCCATTTGCCAAAACGCAATTTCCATTCTAGTTGCGGTGGTGAAAATCTGTTGAATCTCAGCAAGCTGGCTTGGGTTTAGTGGTTTGCAAAGTGCGGTAAGAAAATCAACGGTTTCTTGGGCGGCTTGTTGAAATTCCTCACTCGCATAGGTGTCAATCCACGTTTGATAAGGATTGTTCGGTAAGCGAGGATAATGCTGAGTAATGTAACGAGCAACTTGAGCGTAACCCAAAGCACAAGGGGTTACAGCTGCATAAAGCTCAGCCAAACTGCCCGTCATGCCGCAATCAAGCAAATAGCGGGTGTAAGCAATGCAAGCGGCACTTTCTTGAGTAGCAAAAATCTCTTGCTCACTAATTCCCCACTCACGGCAATAATTTAAATGTAGTTGAATTTCTTGGCAAAGAATCTCTAAGGTTTTACGAGGTGTTTCCATTTCAGCGAAATTTTTTGCCTTGAATACACCTAAGGCAAAGGCTCGGCTGTAATGAAAAAGATAGAGATAATCCTGCTTTAAATAATGCTGAAAACAAGCTTTTGGTAGCGTACCTTTTGCGAGCTGTTGCACAAATTCGTGTTCAATATATTGTTGCCAATAAGGCTGAGCTTGTTGAATGAGTTGTTCAATCATCTTTTTTCCTTATTCGATTTCTACCGCATATTCTTTCAACGCTAAGGCTTTTGGAATTAAGCCTTTTTGTTGCATAAATTCTGCCATTTGTTGATAACGTTTAGTGTCTAATTGGCGAGGTTTATTGGCTAAAAAGGGGAGCGTGTCTTTCCACGCCAGTTGGTTTAATGGCGTGTTAAGTTCGTTTGGTTTATAGCTGACAAAGGCTTGCCACGCTTCATTGGGGTGAGCTTGTAGATAGCTTGTGGCTTGTTCAAGTGCGGTCAAAAATGCCGATGTTTTTTTATCTGTTACGTTGTTTTTATTAGCAACTAAAATCAACTCATCATAAGCAGGCACGCCATATTGTTCAGGGAAGAATGCGATACCTTCTTGCTTTTCTAAAGCAAGCTGATTGAGTTCAAAATTACGAAATGCACCAATCACAGCATCCACTTGTCCAGTTAAAAGAGAGGGCGAAAGCGACCAATTTACATTCACTAATTCCACATCTTTATTGCTTAAACCAATAGAATGAAGCATTGTATCAAGTAATCCATCTTCAAAACCGCTGACAGAATACCCCACTTTTTTACCTTTTAAATCAGCAAGGCTTTTCAAATTGCTCTTTTTTAGTACCACTACGCTATTTAATGGATTTGAAATCAGTGAACCCACTCGCACTAAAGGCAAGCCTTCTGCCACTTGTTGATAAAGCTGAGGCTGATAACTCACGGCTAAATCAACTTTTCCTGCCGCCGCTAATTTCGGCGGTAATGCAGGATCAGCAGGTTCGATAATTTCAACCTCCAAGTTATTTTTTTCAAAAAAGCCTTTTTGTTGAGCCACAATGATGGCTGCATGATCGGGGTTTACATACCAATCTAGCATTACGCTGATTTTCTCTTTTGCAAAGCTAGGAAGCGTGAGCATTAGCCCCATTACAAAGCTGAAATAACGGATGATTATCTTCATCTTTTTCTCCTTTAATGAAAAGTTAAACAGACCAAATAAAACGGTGTAATAGCCAATCAATGCTGAAATATAAACAGAGTGAAATTGACACTAGAATCAGTAAGGCGGCAAACATTAAATCGACTCGCATTCGGGCATTGGCGTGAATCATCAAATACCCCAACCCTTCAGATGAACCTACCCATTCACCTACCACCGCACCAATCGGGGCGACCGAAACCGCAATTCGCAAGCCCGAAGCAAAAGCAGGCAAAGCCGCAGGTAATCGCACTTTAAGCAATAAATGCAAGGGGGAAATGTTAAAGGTTTTCGCCAAATCAAGCCACGCTTGTGGGGTGTTGCGTAGTCCATCATAACAAGCTGCCGTGACGGGGAAGTAGATAATCAGCACCGACATCACAATTTTGGATGCCATTCCATAGCCAAACCACAACACCAACAACGGCGCAATAGCAAACACGGGAATCGCTTGCGAAATGACCAAAATCGGCAATAAGACGGCAGAAATTTGACGAGAAAATGAGAGCAACAACGCCGAAATCAACCCAAATAGAAAGCCTAACAACAGCCCTAAGCAAATTTCTAACAACGTGACTTGCGTATGCTGCCAAAGCAGTTCAGCGTGTGTGAATAACTGCTGCCTTACAGCTTGCGGTGAGGGAAAAATGTAGTGTGGGAAGCTGCCCAAGGTTGCGACCATTTGCCAGATCATCAACAACACGACTACAATTAAAAGCGGTTTAAGTAGGCGAATTTTCATTGTTCGCCCCCTAATTCCCGCAATAATTGTTGCTGCAACGCCCATAAATTGGCTTGATGCAACTCACGCGGGGCGTTACCTTCGGGCAAAATTACCTCCGATAATGCTGTTTGATGAGATTCAGGCGAACGCAACACAAAAATACGCTGACTTAGCCGTAATGCCTCTTGCGGATCGTGGGTCACGAGCAGCACTGATTTATCTTCGAGCAGTTCAAAGGCTAAATCTTGAAGTTGATGGCGACTGATGGCATCAAGAGCGGAAAAAGGCTCATCAAGCAAAATCAAATCCGCCTCTTGCATTAAGGTGCGTGCCAAGGCAACCCGCTGTTTTTGCCCGCCCGAAAGCTGCGAACAAGGCTTGTGCCAATGTGCTGCCATTCCCACTTTTTCAAGCAACATTTTAGCTTTTTCAGTGGTTTTTGCAGATTTTCGCCCAAATAAGACCGCTTGCAACTGCACGTTATCGACAATTGACAACCACGGATAAAGTGTCTCTTTTTGAGGCAACCACGAAATACGAATTTTCGGTTCAAATAGGATTTTCCCCTGCACCACACCTTGCGTTTCAATGCCCGCCAGTAGTCGCAAAAGTGTCGATTTTCCCACGCCTGAACTGCCCAATAAGCTCACCCATTCGTTCGGCAACAGGGTTAAATTAAGATGCTCAAATAACGTTTGTTCATTAAAGGCAAGACTCAAATCTTGAATACGCACCATCGCTCGCCTCAATGATTAAAGGGAATGCGTAATAAAAAAGAAAGGATAAGAAATGGAATGAAAAGAAAATGGATTTTTTGGCATATTAGTTTCCTACGTCAGTGCTAACTGTTTCAGGTTCACGGGTATCATCTCAGCCTTTCGGCACCCCGACTAAAAATTGTTGGTAAGTTTACGCTTGCTTGGTAGAAAAAACAAGCGATTAGGTTTCTATCCGAATGGAACAAGAAAAGCATTTTTAAATTTTTCTTGCTAAGATACAACGGAGATAGGACAACTGATATTAGATAATAATTTTAGGAAGGTATAATTAACGTTTAGTAAAAAGTTCTATAAATCTATATAATGTTTATTATTTTTTAGGGATAACTTCTATTTTATTCAATGAACGGTACAATATGTCAATCAATCAATCAATCAATCAATCAATCAATCAATCAATCAATCAATCAATCAATCA